>Ga0302280_1000593_pt1 | contig 32195 bp, 27 predicted proteins | sample III_Fen_E1_1_FD_198771 | JGI IMG/M metagenome (GOLD analysis project Ga0302280, IMG submission 198771) | Peat permafrost microbial communities from Stordalen Mire near Abisko, Sweden - III_Fen_E1_1 | ecosystem: Environmental > Terrestrial > Soil > Wetlands > Permafrost | place: Sweden: Abisko... | reverse complement strand
CTACTTCTATCCCGGGCTCCATAAGCAACATAACTACTTCAGATTTTGTGACAATAGGCGGAGCAAGTTATAACGTCATATCGCCACAGCAAAATTATACTACTAAAAATCTTTCTTTCGGAGACCAGTTCAATAATAACCAGTACACTTCAGTGAACCTTACGCTCTCCGTTCCAATTTTAAATTATCTGAGAGCAAGGAACAATGTCAAGTTGGCAAAAATAAATCTGCTGAATGCACAAAATAATGCAACCTCAACCCGATTGGTATTGCAGCAAAATGTAGAGCAGGCTTATCAGAACATGATATTGGCTAACAGCCAGTATAAATCTTATCAGGATGAAGTGACTGCATTCGCAGAATCATTCCGTACTACGCAAATCAGATTTGATGAAGGAGTGGTCACTTCAGACGTTTATTTACTTGCAAAAAATAAAATTGATGCAGCCAATATCAGTCTGACCATAGCGAGGTATAATTATATTTTCCGTGAAAAAATACTTGACTACTATCAGGGAAAACTGACATGGTAAATAGTAGACCAAAAGTCAGTAAAGTCGGATAGCAGTCTCTTAAAAATTCTTTCTGTCTTTCAGATTTTACTGACTTCCCCGCTTCAGTCTTCATTCATCCATTCACCAAGCGCCTTAGAAATCTTATCCGTTTCAACCATAAATCCGTCATGGCCATAAGCAGAATCAATTTCAACCAACTTGGAATGAGGGATATTCTTTGAAAGAAAGATTTGTTCTTCCAGCGGGCAAAGTATATCGCTGTTGATGCCGATGATTAATGTTCTTTGCGGTAAATTTTGAAGAATCGTTTCTACGTTTCCATTGCGTCCCCTCGCAATATGATGGCTGTCCATGGCTTTCGTAAGAAGCCAGTAGCTATATGCGTTAAAGCGCTTCGCCAGTTTATCACCCTGATAATTCACATAAGAAGATGCTTTATAGCCATCAATCTTGCCAGTTTCTGCATCAGTTTGTTTTTTTACCAAAATGCCATAGTTGCGGTAAGAAAGAATGCCGATGGCACGTGCTGCTTTCAATCCGTTGCTGCCGGCATCCACCGTATTATCTTTCCACGTTCCATCTGCTTCAATTGCCAGACGCTGCGCAGTATGTATAGCAATCCCCCAAGCACTTTCAGTTGCTGACGTAGCGATCAGGAAAAGGTTTTCATTTACACTTTTTTCCATGATGCTCCATTCCAGAGCCTGATAGCCACCCATGCTTCCGCCCATCAGCAAATGAATTTTATAAATACCGAGATGCTCACGGAGAAGTATATGTGCTTTTACCATATCACGTATAGTAATAATAGGGAGGCTGCTATAATAAGGAACTTGTGTTTGTTCATTAGTAGTCAAAGGCCCGCTTGTTCCGTAGCACGAGCCTAAAATATTTGCACAGACAATAAAATATTTTTCCGGGGTAATAATATGGCCTTTACCGACCAAACCCGGCCACCATTCTGCAACATCTGAATTGGCAGTTAATGCATGGCAAACCCACACCACATTATCCTGAGCAGCGTTCAATTGTCCGTAAACACTGTAAGCAATAGTAATGCCCGGCAAGGTTTTACCGCACTCCAGTTCAAAAGGCTGTTTATATTCAAAATACTCCATTTGCCAGATTCTACATTTGAGGATGCAAAATAAGGGCTTGTATGAATTACATTTGCAAAAATCTTTTGGATGATAAATATAGAGCTTACCCGCGTACACGGAGATTTTGGTTTCGAGGCCCGCGATGCCAACGGCCATGCCGTTCGTTTAGATTCCAGCCCCGAAAGCGGTGGTGAAAATTTTGGCGTTCGCCCCATGCAAATATTACTGATGGGCTTAGGCGGTTGCAGCGGCATAGATATCGTTTCCATACTGAAAAAGCAAAGACAACAGGTAGCTGGTTTCAACATGTTTATAGAAGGTGAAAGAGAGCATGACAAAGAGCCCTCGCTATGGGAATCAGTAAATATCGTTTTTGAACTTACCGGAAATATTGATATTGAAAAAGCAAAAAGAGCTTGTGAGCTTTCTATGGATAGATATTGTTCTGTTGCAGCCACATTAAAAGCAGCAGGTTGCAAAATCAAATGGGAAGTGAGGGTAGTTGGCGATAAGCAATAATGGTAAGTTTTATAACTATAACCAAACATCAAAATTCAACATGCACCCGATAACAGAAGCAATAAGAATCCGAACTGAGCAAACAAATGAAATGGAACATTCTTCGCCTCTATTCTTAACAAGCAGCTTTTGTTTTGATAATACAGAAGAAATGCGTGCCGCATTTGCCGATGAGACAGATGATAACATTTACAGCCGATTCAGCAACCCGACTGTGCAGGAATTTGTAGATAGGATTTGTGCATTGGAAGGCGCCGAAACAGGCTATGCCACTGCATCTGGCATGAGTGCTGTATTTGCATCCTTTATGACTTTCCTGAAAAAAGGCGACCATTTGATTTCATGCAATGCCATTTTTGGAAGCACACACACCATCATCACAAAATATCTTCCCAAATACGGCATTGAATACACTTATGTGCCTGCAGGAAACCCTGAAACATGGGCATCAGCCATCCGACCCAACACGAAGATGATTTATATTGAAACACCAACCAATCCGGGACTTGATATCATTGACCTTGAATTTGCAGGTAAGCTTGCCCGTGAAAATAAAATTATACTGAATGTTGATAATTGCTTTGCTACTCCGGTTAACCAAACGCCCATTAAATATGGCGCTGATATCGTGCTGCACTCCGCCACCAAATGGATTGACGGGCAGGGACGTGTGCTTGGCGGTGTAATTGTAGGCAAAAAAGAACTGATACATGAAATCTATTTGTACTGCCGGAGCACAGGGCCCGCTTTATCACCCTTCAACGCATGGGTGCTGAGCAAAAGTATTGAAACGCTGGATGTGCGCATGGAGCGTCATGCATCGAATGCATTGTACATCGCGCAAAAATTAGAGAACCACAGTAAAGTATTCTGGCTGAAATATCCTTATCTGCAAAGCCATCCACAGCATGCCATTGCATTGAAGCAAATGAAAAATGGAGGCGGCATTATCTGTTTTGATCTGAAAGGAGGACTGGAAAGCGGAAGAAAATTTTTGGATAACCTTAAAATACTTTCTTTAACTGCTAATCTGGGCGATACCCGCAGCATAGCTTCTCACCCGGCAAGCACCACGCATGCAAAACTCACAGAAGAAGAACGGCTTGCGGTGAATATTACGCCGGGGCTGATCCGCATCTCGGTTGGGCTGGAGCATCGGGATGATATCCTGAACGATATCATGCAGACATTGGAAAAATGCTGACTATTTTTATCAAAGCGATATTAAAACGATAAATAATAGGGCATACAGGTTCTTTGCCTTAACTTCATTTAATAAATAAATATCATGAAACTTTTTGTAGCAGGGCTACCTTACGATTTTGACAGTACTGATTTAAAAGAAATGTTCGAGCTTTATGGAGAGGTGGCATCTGCGAAAACCGCTACAGACCGTGAAACCGGCAAGAGCAAAGGCTTTGGCTTTGTAGATATGCCTAATGATATAGAAGCAAAAGAAGCAATTCTGGCTCTGAACGATGCAAAGCTCCGCGGCGGCAAGCAACTGGTGGTAAAACTTTCTGATGAGCAAGGTGGCGGCGGAAGAGGCGGCGGCAATCGCGATAACAGAGGCGGCAGCGGTGGGTTTAACCGGGGCGGCAGCGGCGGTGGCTTCAACAGAGGTGGTGGCGGAGGCGGTTTCAATAGAAGGAATTATTGACATTGAATCGATTTTTTATCTATAACTTATTTTCTTCGCATATTCATTCAATCCCATTATTTAATGTGATAAGCATTGCCTGAATTTTTTTCATGCCGTGATGTTTTAATAAAAAGCACATTGCTATTCTTCCATATTTTCAACAATCTGGGAAATCCTTCTTCAAATTCTTGTTTGCCTTAATGTCATTATAATTACAAGCTTTTCACTGCTAATGTTTTAGTTGGATCATTTATTTTTGGAATCATTATTTCATTTAGTTGCGCACATAATAACAGCAACAATCTTTAACAACTAAATGAATTGTATGATTCTTAAGAAATGCTTACCGGGAATTTTGCTTTTATGTTTTTCGCTGGCTGCCATAGCGCAGGAAAACAATGAAAGCCATAACAAAGAGCCGATGGTGCGCATCGGATTAAAAGGCGGTCTCAGTATTGTTACCATTGTTAAGACAAAAGATAATAATTTTTTATCTGCCCCACTCTATGGGTTTAACGGTGGCGCAGTACTTCAATTGCCACTTGGTCATGTGCTTGCGATCCAGCCGGAAGTTTTATTTTCTCAGAAAGGATACAGAGCAACAGGAAATTCAATAGCCAGCGACTATGATTATCGCCGCTATCTGAATTTTTTAGATATCCCGATTTTGCTGCGCATCAATGCCTTAAAAAGTTTTGGGATTGTCGTAGGGCCACAGTATTCTTACCTGCTTGCCACGCCCACTACATTCAAATCAGGCGATGCATCTTTCGAGCAAACAGTGAACAATGAAAATAACATTATCACAAAAAATATTTTGGGGTCTGATTGGCGCTGATATTACCCTGAACAGGAATCTATTCATCTATGGCCGCCATACCATTGATTTCAAAAATGATAATAGCGATGGCACCTCGTCCGCTTCATCATAAAAAATCAGGTATGTCAATTTGGCTTAGGGGTGCTTTTGTAACAAAGAAGCGGTGAGAATTTAGCTGTGGGCTATGATTAAAAAAATATATACTACAATGAGAATATAATCCGGTGTTCTAAAATTTTTTTCTTATCGTGAGTTTGGCCCAGCACGAGTAATAACTATTAGCAATTCCCAAAATATCTCATACTATCTTCTATTAAAATTACATTCAGCTTAACCGGTAAATACAACTCCACTCGCTGGGTTCAATACATTATTATTGAGTAGCACAACAGTGTTTAATAATACTTTAAATGATGGGCAAAAAATTACTAATTCATAATTTGAAGCCTAATTTTGACATTGAGCCATTTTCTAATTAGCACATCAATCTTCATTCGCCCCAAATCTCATCCTTCCCTTGCAGCCAAAGCTTCACCAATTCGGTAGTAACAGATTTCGGTCTTTCGAGAGGGAAGCCAAGCGCCCTGTCCCAGCAAAGGCTTGCGAGCACGCCAAGTGCGCGGCTAACGCCGAAAAGCACTGTATAGAATTCATACTCTACAAGACCGTAATGGACTAATAATGCGCCACTATGTGCATCCACATTTGGCCAGGGGTTTTTTATTTTGCCAATAGATTGCAATATCGGCGGGACCGTTTCATAAATATTCCAGACTGTTTGTACCAATGAATCGTCGGCCAGATGTTTTTTGCCAAATTCCATTTGCGCCGTGAACCGCGGATCTGTTTTGCGCAGCACCGCATGCCCATAGCCCGGCACCACCTTGCCTTCGCTCAATGTTCTTTTTACATATTCCGCTATCTGGTCTTTAGTAGGTAATTCTGTTTTTAGCTCTTCGCGCAACTCCAAAATCCATTTGATGACTTCCTGGTTAGCGAGGCCGTGCAACGGTCCTGCAAGCCCATTCATGCCTGCTGCAAAACTCAAATAAGGATCGCTCAGTGCCGAGCCAACCAGATGCGTCGTATGTGCGCTGACGTTACCGCCCTCATGATCGGCATGAATGGTCATGTACAGGCGCATCAGCTCTTTGAAACTTTCATCTTCAAAGCCAAGCATGTGGGCAAAATTGCCAGCCCAGTCAAGCAATCCATTTGGCTGGATATGCTCTCCGGATTTATATTTGCGGCGGTAGATGTATGCTGCCACCCGTGGCAGCCGTGCAATCAGGTCCATCGAATCATCAAACACTGCTTCCCAGTAATCCTTCTTGTTCATGCCTGCTGCATATTTCTTTGCAAAAACGCTTTCGGTTTGCAATGCCATCACTGCTACCACAAACTGTGTCATGGGATGCGAACTGATAGGCAATGCTTCGATAGAATTGAATACATGTGTTGGCACATGGCTTCTGCGCTGCCACACAGAAGTGATATGGTGCACATCGTCATCAGTAGGCAATTCACCAAGCAGCATTAGGTGGAAAAGCCCTTCAGGCAAGGGTTCTGTGCCTTTGGGTGCTTTAGGCAATTTATCCTGCAACTCAGGAATGGAATACCCACGGAAACGGATACCTTCTTTTGAATCAAGCAAAGAAGTTTCGGTAACAAGACCTGTCATGCCGCGCATTCCCTGATAGATTTGCGAAAGCGTTACCTCTCCCACTTTTTTATTGCCATGCTCTTTCAGCAGGTCTTTTATTTCTACACTTACAGCATCTGCCTTTGCTTTGAACCTGTCTTTAACAATGCCCATAAAAAATTATTTAGAAATGATTTATATGAAGAAGGGTTGGTCTATTAAGCTGATAAAGTTAGCGCAATGATGCTATACATCAAATGATTTGCATTAAAATATTGTTAGCTTAAAGTAAATTGCAGGTTCGAAAAATCATTTTTGCGTGCGCTTATAAAGCCATAGCGCTACAAAAATAAAAATGATATTCGGAAACCAGGCCGCCAGCATTGGCGACAAGTTTCCTTTAGTGGAAAAGGTGACCGAGAACTTATCCATAATCACAAAAACAGAAGCCATCACAATTCCAAAAGCAAGGTGAATGCCGCTGCCACCGCGTATTTTTTGTGAAGCCACAATCGCGCCAATCATCGTTAAGATAATGACAGAAAAAGGAGTTGCATCGCGGTGATACATTTCTACTTTATAAATATTGAGCCCCTCCGATCCGCGTATCTCTTCCAATTTAAGGAACTGTTTCAACTCGGGTGTTGTGAGCTTATCTTTCAAATATTCATCCCGCCTCAGCTCTCTTGGCATCACATTGAGGTTAAGGTTAGTGTCCTTGACTTTCCGGATCGACTCCTGTAGCCCGTTTATTTTACGCTCAATCGCATCGTTTATCTTCCAGCTTTTTTTTGCCGTGTCCCATTTTATCCTGTCTGCGCGGAGATTATAAAACTCTTTATTGTCTTTTATTTTTTGTAAAAAAAAAGCTCCCGCAGATTTATTGGCTGTATCGTAATAACGCATACCCACAAACGTTACAGCATCTACCCGCAGATAATAATTGTTTCCTTTAGTGGGATCGGGGTTATAGGTGCTGTTACGATCAACATACACAGTCTGGAAATCAGTCCTGATCACATTAGCTTTTGGAATCCACGTCTGGCTTGCAATCCAGAAGATACCGCTTAAAAATACTGATCCGATTAGATAAGGTCGGAGCATGCGGTTATAGCGAACACCACCTGTCATGATAGCGATAAATTCCGATTGGCCGGCCATTTTTGAAGTGAAATAAATAACGGCAATGAATACCATCAGGGGAAAGATCATTGACATGATAAAAGGGACAAAGCCGATATAATAATGCATGATGATTTCTCTGGTGTTGAGGCCGGATTTCACAAAATCATCTGCCTTCTCGCTGGTATCAATCACCACGGCAATCACCGTAATGATAAGCATGGTAAATATAAAAGTGGAGAAGAATTTTTTAATGATATACCAGTCGAGTATTTTCATCAGTCGAAAACTGCCAGTTTAAAGCGCAGCAAAAGTAGCATAAAAAATAGAAGCCCCTCAGCGGCTATAGTGAAGGCTTTGTGAAAAGGGAAATAATGTGATAACATGATAATCAGATAATTTGCGAATGCATAACAACTACCGACTACCGTCGGCTCACCAACTTTGCTTCAAAGCGCTTTCAATCGTCGGAAATAAAAACTGAAACCCCGTCTCCCTTATTTTATTTGCGCTCACGGTAGCGCTTTTCAAAACTTCAATGCTCATTTCCCCAAGCATCCATTTTAAAATAAAAGAAGGCACATACAATGTGATAAAGAACCTGCCTCTCATTTGCCTGGCAAGATCAAGCACCAATGTTTTGTTGTCGACAGGGTAAGGAGCAACTGCGTTATAAACTCCGCTCCGTGATGCATTTTCAATTGCATCAACATACATGCGGCATAAATCATCAATATGTATCCAACTGATCATTTGTTTTCCATTTCCTAAAATAGCAGCTATACCTGACCGTAAGGGCTTGATAAATTCTTTTAGTGCACCGCCTTTCTTACTAAGAACTATTCCGGTTCGCAATATCACCAGGCGAATATCCATAGACGTCACCGGCTCAATACTTTCCTCCCAGAGCCTGCAGGTATCCCCAAGAAATTTGCTGTCAGGTTTGTCTCCCTCAGTAAAAGGATTGATGTTCGGAATGGAAGGGTCTGCCCCATACCAACCAATAGCCGATGCGCTTATGACCGCTTTCACTTTATTAGGTGTTTCTTTAAGCGATTTTATTATCAGCGCACTGCTCTGGATGCGGCTATCCACGATTTCTTTTTTTCGTTTTGGGCTCCAGCGCTTGTCTGCAACGCCCGCACCAGCAAGGTGAATGATAAAGTCCGTCTGCTGAATAGCTGTTGAATCAATAGTCTGTTTTTCGATATCCCATTCAGCATAGTGAAGGCCGATGGCCGATGAACGATGGCCGATGGCCGGAATTTTCCTTGTCAATATTATCACCTCATCTCCTTTCTGTAGAAGCAGCTTGCTCAATTCTTTTCCAATCAAACCGGTACCACCGGTTATAAGCACTGTAGCCATTTTAATGAATTGTGCGATAAAGTTAGTGCTGGCTATTCACTATTCACCATCGACCATTCAACTATCTTTGCAAAATGAAAATTGATATTCTCACGGTGCTACCCGAGTTGCTGGAAAGCCCTTTTGCTCATTCTATTTTGAAAAGGGCAAAGGAAAAAAATTTGCTTGAAGTGAAGGTGCATAACTTGCGACAGTGGGCAGTGAACGAATATGGCCAGGTAGATGATTATCAGTATGGTGGCGGTGCAGGCATGGTGATGATGTGCGAACCCCTTGTCAATGCCATTGAGCAGCTTTCAAAAGAAAAAGAACTGGATGAGATCATTTACATGACGCCTGATGGCGAATTATTTAATCAAAAGACGGCGAATCAGCTTTCCATGAAAGAAAATATTTTGATCATCTGCGGGCATTATAAAGGTATTGATGACCGCATTCGCCGGCATTTCATTACTAAAGAAATTTCAATCGGCGATTATGTGCTTAGTGGTGGCGAACTGCCGGCTGCAGTTGTCGTTGATGCTATTGGCAGATTACTACCTGGCGTACTCAATGACGAGACCTCTGCGCTTTTCGATTCTTTCCAGGATAATTTATTAGCTCCTCCGGTTTATACAAGACCCGCAAATTTCAGAGATTTAAAGGTGCCGGATATCTTATTAACCGGAGACCCGAAAAAAGTGGAGGAATGGAGAAGTGAACAATCGCTGGAACGAACCAAAGAACGAAGACCGGATTTATTGAATGATTAGGATAGCTTTCTACGCATTCTTTGTGCGAAATATCCCTTCGCATGAAATAAAAATATTTCTTTAAATTACTGTTTTAATTTCTCACCTTACCTATGCTAGTTAAAACCTTTGGAAGCGCTGTTTACGGAGTAGAAGCCATCACCATAACCATAGAAGTGAACGTGCTCGGAGGGAGCAATTACTATATTGTTGGCCTTCCGGACAATGCAGTGAAAGAAAGCCTGCAACGCGTGGAAAGCTCCGTTAAATCGAACGGATATTTTATGCCCCGCACAAAACTGGTGGTAAGCCTTTCTCCTGCGGATTTACGCAAAAGCGGTTCAGCATTCGATCTCCCCATTGCAATAGGAACACTGGGTGCAAGCGAACAGTTAGAAAATCCCCATCTGCTCGAGAAATATGTCATGATGGGCGAGTTGAACCTGGATGGAACCATTCAACCAATAAAAGGCGCATTGCCAATAGCTATTACCACACGCAAAGAAAATTTCAAAGGGTTGATTGTTCCAAAGCAAAACGCACGTGAAGCTGCGATGGTAAATAATCTACAGGTTTATGGCGCAAAGCATATTAACGAAGTGATTGAGTTTTTTAAAGACGAAAATTCACTGCAACCCACAACCGTAAATACAAGAGATGAATTTTTTTCCACACAATATGAGTTTGATCTGGATTTTATTGATGTGAAAGGACAGGAAAACATCAAGCGTGCGTTGGAGATCGCAGCAGCAGGCGGGCACAATGCCGTATTGATAGGACCTCCCGGAGCTGGGAAAACCATGCTTGCAAAAAGATTGCCCACAATCCTTCCGCCGCTGAGCCTGCATGAAGCATTGGAGACAACTAAAATCCACAGTGTCGCTGGAAAGCTTCCTGAAAATACAACACTCATCGCAAGACGACCATTCCGCTCTCCGCATCATACCATTTCGGATGTGGCGCTGGTAGGGGGTGGCGGCATTCCTCAGCCGGGAGAAATCTCTCTTGCACATAATGGTGTCTTATTTTTAGATGAACTGCCGGAGTTCAAACGCACAGTGCTGGAAGTGATGCGTCAGCCAATGGAAGAAAGGAGAGTGACCATTAGCAGAGCAAAAGTAGCTGTTGATTTTCCCGCAAGCTTTATGCTGATCGCATCCATGAATCCTTGCCCTTGCGGTTATTACAACCATCCCGAAAAAGAATGCACTTGTCCGCCGGGCGCAGTTCAGAAATATTTGAATAAGATTTCAGGGCCCTTGCTTGATAGGATTGACCTGCATGTTGAAGTTACGCCTGTTGCTTTTTCTGAGTTATCGTCTCAAAGCCATGGCGAGAATTCTGCACATATACGTGACCGCGTCATACTCGCCAGAGAAAAACAGGCCGAAAGGTTTAAAGAGAGTCCCGGTATTTATGCCAACGCACAAATAAGCAGCAAGCTGTTGAAGGAAATCTGTGTGATTGATAAAGTCGGGCAGAATTTGCTAAAAGCAGCAATGGAAAAACTCAATCTTTCTGCCCGCGCTTACGATCGCATTTTAAAAGTCGCAAGAACTATTGCTGATCTTTCTAACGGCGATAACATTAAGCCCGAACACCTCGCTGAAGCCATTCAGTATCGCAGTTTAGACAGAGAAGGTTGGGCAGGCTGAGAAAAATAAGAAATAAGGAATTTGAAATGAGAAAATGTAGAAAAGCCAACCCTCAACAGCCATTCACAATTTACTATTGACCGCTCACCATTTTTCCCGAACTTCACAGATTCAATGGTTGAACATCTTGATATATTGTAATAAATTTTTTGAATGAAAATATTGCTTCATTATATAAAGCCCTATCGCTGGCTAGTTACCCTGGCTCTTGGCCTTGCTGCTGTCAATCAGGTTTTCTCATTGTTCGCGCCGATGATAAGCGGGAAGTTGCTCGATTTATTTGCCAACCATCCCGGTCATTTTGATAAAGAGATGAAGCTTCCACGCACTGAGCATCAGTATTTGTTTGGCGACGGAGCTTATCATGGTTTATTGTTCTTCTTGATGCTCCTTATTGGCACGGCTATGGTGAGCCGCATTGCAAAAGCTTTTCAGGATTATTTCGTGAATGTGATCATACAAAAATTTGGTGCCACTATTTTTACGGACGGCCTAAAACACTCTATGCGCCTGCCTTATCAGGAATTTGAAGACCAGCGCAGCGGCGAGACTTTATCAATACTGACCAAAGTGCGAGCCGATACAGAAAAATTTATCAGCAATTTTGTAAACGTTTTTTTCATCATCATAGTAAGTGTCGTCTTTGTTTCCGTGTATGCCTTTAGATTACATTGGGCAATTATGCCGGTCTACGCAGTAGGCATCTTTCTAATAGCGTTTGTCACCAGCCTGCTCAGCAGGAAAATAAAAGGGATTCAAAAAACCATTGTAAAGGAAACAACAGCACTGGCTGGTTCCACAACAGAAAGCCTTCGCAATATTGAAATCGTGAAAAGTCTGGGTTTGACAGATCAGGAAGTAATCAGACTGAATAATAATACATTTAAAATTTTAGGATTGGAGCTTCGAAAAGTAAAAAGCATCCGTGCCTTAAGCTTTATACAAGGCACTATGGTGAATTTTTTACAACAGGTAATTGCCTTCACTTTGCTCTGGCTCATTTTCAAACACTCCATCACGCCGGGGCAGTATCTGTCTTTAATGTTTTATGGCTTTTTTATTTTCGGCCCCATGCAGGAAATCGGCAATATCATCATCTCCTATCGCGAAGCAGAAGCATCGCTCAATAATTTTCATACGCTCATGCAAAAAAGCGTAGAGCCAAAACCCGCGCACCCAAAGCATATCGGCGTGATTGAAGAACTTGAATTTAAAAATGTTTCTTTCAAACATCAGTCGGCTCAGTTCAAAGCGCTCGATGATATTTCTTTTGATGTGAAGAAAGGCGAGACCATTGCTTTTGTCGGCCCGAGCGGATCGGGCAAAAGCACCTTGGTGAAATTGCTTGTGGGCTTATACCGCCCGCAACAGGGGAAAATATTTTATGACTGTATAAACGGAAGCGAAATAGATTTTGATGATCTGCGAAGCCAGATTGGTTTTGTAACACAGGATACGCAATTATTTGCCGGCACTATAAAAGAGAACCTGTTATTCGTTAACCCCAAAGCGACTGAAGAGGACTTACAGTTTGCGTTGCAAAAATCAAGCTGCACGGGATTATTGCTGCGTGCAGAAAAAGGGATCGAAACAGTGATCGGTGAAGGAGGCCTGAAATTAAGTGGTGGCGAAAAACAGCGCATCGCGATTGCCAGAGCTTTGCTGCGCAATCCTTACTTATTGATTTTTGATGAAGCGACGTCTGCACTTGATTCTATCACTGAAGAAGAAATTACAGAGACTATTCGTGAAGTATCTTCTAAAGGAAACCAGATCACAGTACTGATTGCGCATCGCTTGTCGACTATTATGCACGCAGACCGCATTTATGTTCTTGAGAGAGGCGAAGTGGTTGAGACGGGCTCACACGGAAGGCTGCTTGTTGAGAAAGGTTTGTACTATGCTATGTGGCGCCAGCAGATTGGCGAGCGCAAAACAATGGCAGGCGCGAAACTGCCCGCGTGAGTTTCTATTTCAGGTAAGTTAAGACACATTTGATAGGGCTTTTATTTCATATCTTTCTGCTACAATAGCTCAAAGCTTATTTGAACTTTCGCGCCGCCGACGCAGGCAGGTTTGCGAGATATTTATTATTAAAACACCTTCGCGAATAATTACCTTTGAAGTCAACAAATTTTTATAAGATAAATGCCAATTCAAAATAAGCCTAATTTTTGGTGGAGCCTCTTTACAATGAGATGCCCTCGCTGCCGTAAAGGCCCGATGTTTGTCAACAACAATCCGTGGAATTTAAAGAAAACATTCAAGATGCACGAGAAATGTCCTGAGTGTGATCAGCCTTTCGAACTGGAAGTAGGCTTTTGGTATGGAACAGCTTATGTAAGTTATGCAATGACTGTATTGATGTCTGTGGCAAGCTTTGCTTTATGGTGGCTTATCATCGGCATGTCAACAACGGATAATCGTTTCTTTTGGTGGATGGGCGTTAATGGGGCTTTGCTGATTTTGCTGCAGCCATGGATCATGAGGCTAAGCAGGGTTGTTTATTTATATTTTTTTGTGGGCTATGATAAAGACTACAAACACACGGATGTAAAAACATTTGATTACGAAACGGGCGACTATTATAAAAAAGAAAATACTTAACTGTAGAAGGCCAATACCACAACTTTACATAAAAAAGAAGTCCCACATTTTTGAAGGACTTCTTTTTATTTATTACGCTCAGGGTTAGTAAGCAGAATTACTAACGATGAAATGGTCGTATTATTATTTAGATACAAAAGACCAAAAGCATTTTATGAATTGGTCGTAGCTTTTGTATGTGGTGATAAATCAAATGGCACGATCACTTTGATGCTTAAATTCCGACCCATATTAAAAATACCAGGTTGCACACCTGCCGGCACTACCGGGTTGTCGAAATATTTTAGCCTGCTCATATTGGATTGGTAATTTACATTAGCAAGGTTTGTCCCCTCGATAAATAATTCGATAATTTTTTTCCCTGCTGCGTTCACTAAATTAGCGCCAATACCTGCGCTTAATAAATTATAGCCTGCAGTATAAGTCTCGGTGCCATAAGCTGCAAAAAAATGGTTTTGTGCGTTGAAGTGATCAAAGCCAACAAAAGCATAGGTATTTCTTAACTTATCAAATCCCTTTGCAAAACTGCCCCGCAATTCTGAATGTGTATGCAATGGTGGTATAAATGGCAGGTACTTTAAGCTATCGGGCTCGTGGCCACCATTGCCAAGATTGGTGCCATTTGTTAAGGTTAATGAATTTTGGAAATGAAGCCAGATAACAGGATGGATATCGAGATAAAATTCGCCCCCATCAATACGTGCTTTGCTTTGCACATAAGTAAACTTGCTATATATCCCATTGGGATTAGCTGATCCGTCTGCATTTACTCTTTCAGGATTGCCATTAGCATCTAGTATCTGCTGCTGGAAAATATAATTTTCTATATCGTTATCAAAAAGCTCAATACTTGCAGATAAGTTTGACAAAGTAAGAAAGGCACCGATATCTTCCTGCACGCTAAATTCCGGCTTGAAATCGCTATTGCCAACATGATAAATTTGAGATCCCGGGTCAGCCCCATTCGCAGACAGTTCGGCAATGCTGGGTGCTCTGAATCCTGTAGCTATATTTCCTTTTATCAGAAACTTATCTGAGAAATTGTAAGTTCCCCCAAAACTTCCGGAAGGGCCGGAAAAATTTTTCTTTAAAGCATAGAATTGTTGCGTGACATTCGGAGTGGTGGCAGGATTGGAGCCAGTATAGAGTGTAGGGTAATATGCAACTGTCGTATCCAGATAGGCAGCTTTGCCGTTAAAAGAACGAGTGTCAAATCGGGCTCCCGCGGAAAGATCTAATTTTCCAAAGGCTTTTTTAATGACGAAAAAAGGTCCAAAATCGAATTGCGTATATGCAGGGATGGGGAAATCTGTCGCATAACCCAGCGCATTGTTCTGGTACATGCCATTCAGCCCAAGAGTAGTTTCATAACCTCTGCCTATGACAAAATTATATTTAACATCATAGGTATATGTTGTCAGTTCCAAATTAAGGCCGGGAATGGCAGGTTCAGTTGGATGCGTGAACTCGCGCCTGTGACTGTACTGGTAGCCGAGGTTTATGAGCAGATTGCCATTGCCCAGATGAATATTGGTATTATCATAAATGCGGTAAAGCTGCACATGCTGATGCAAAACGGGTATGTCGTATGAGTTTAATACTGATGATGGCACAATAGGCCTGTAGGTGTCCGAATCAGTGATTTGATAGGTGAATTTACGGGTAAGGGAATCGCGACTGCCATCCGGTATATCCTGCAGGTCATCGAAAATTGACGCATTTATATAAGAATAGCCCCATGATTTGTTTAATCCAAACATCACACGTGCATCTTTTTCTTTGAAGCCTGTTGCATATACTCTGCCGTCGTGCTCGTTTTGATAGTTTTTTGCTTCTTTGTCAGAAATGACCGTTCCCCATACAAAACCTTTCTGGTTGCCCTGCAACTTTACCGAACCATTTATCAACCCATTATTAGTGCCGTATATGCCGCTTGCGGAACCCAATATATTACCATCTGAAACAGGTGGAGCAGTAATCAGATTAACTACTCCTCCTATTGCATCTGAGCCAAAGGATAAACTTGCAGGGCCTTTGATCACTTCAATCCGGTCAATCGAATTCTGATCTACTTCAATGCCATGCTCATCGCCCCATTGCTGCCCTTCCTGCCTGATGCCATCTTGAGCAGTAACCACCCTGTTGTAACCCAATCCATGAATAAAAGGTTTTGAGATATTTGGGCCGGTAGTAACGGCACTTACGCCCGGCAGATTGGCTATTTCGTCTATTACATTGCCCGATGCCGAATGTTCATTGATATAGGCTTTGTTAACCACTGCCATAGGCACTGGTGCCCTCTTGATACTGGTGGCTCTGCTTACCCCGGTAACCACCACTTCTCCGGCTTCAATAGAAGATAATTTCAAATTAGCATTCAGCACGTTGTCTTTTGTAAGATCAACTTTTTGATTGAAGGAAGCATAGCCGACGTAAGTAATCTCGACCAGGTAAACGCCTTTGGGAATATTGTTTATTTCATATTTTCCATTGATATCGGTGGCAACACCTATTCTGAGATCTGGTATGGAAACTGATGCGCCCGCGAGCGGTTTACCATCACCGGTAACCACACCTTTTAGAGACGAGATAAGTGGGACCATATTTTTTTTGTTTGCTATCCCAACCGGTTTTGAAAACGCCGAAATGCCGGCAAAAAAGAATATAAAACAGTATGAGAACTTTAATTTCATGATAATTTTTTTAACCCCTGAAGATTCTTTACAATAGCAACGAGTTGATTTTAAATATCAAAATTCAGGCATTCAACTTATTATATGCCGCCATATGCTAAATACAATAACTTTATTAAATTAGTTTCACAAAATTGAACAATCGGCAATAGGCCGTTCAATTCGTTTTTAGCAATCGTTAAGTGAAGAAAACCATATCCTGGATCGGAATAGGCAAAAGGAATAACGCCGGACAAGTAAAATCAGGCGTACATGTTTACAGGAGGTCCACGAAGCTTGAAATAAAAATGTTGTAAAGAGAAGAACTTATTTTTGAAGAAAATTGGCTGTTTGGCAAAATGCTTTTCAATAGATAAATCTATGGGAGTAAAATCATGCAAGAACGGGGATTCAACAACCAGATTATCACAATTGCAATTAAAACCCGCTTTTGAAATTTGCTCCTGATTTGAATGATTGGGTTTTATTGGTGTGTCCTTATGGTCTGCAACCAGATCATGCAGCAAAATCTTCGGTGTCACGCTGAAAGCAAATACGGCCATCACCAATCCAGCGAGCACATTTCGTATGAAATTATCTTTATACATTGATTTTTGCTACAGAGTTGCAAATTACGGCATTTTGAATAAAGGCCTTCATATTTTGATGAAAGGCGGGGTATTTGACATGAGGAATGAAAAATAACGAATGATAAAATATAAATATGATGCTAAGACTTTCTTATTCCTTAGTTCTCATTTCTTATTCTTTAATTGATATTTTCAATAATTCCTGCAATTCCCTGGCCGCCTCCGACACACGCAGTAACAATGCCGTATTTCTTATTGAGGCGTTTCATATCATGAGTGATCTGAATCGTAAGCTTACAACCTGTGCAGCCCAAAGGATGACCAAGGGCAATAGCACCGCCATTGATGTTAACGATATCTGGATCCAATTCCAATTTCCGGATCACGGCAAGCGATTGTGACGCAAATGCCTCATTCAATTCTACAAGATCAATTTGTGATTGGCTCATACTCGCTTGCTTTAAAACTTTAGGCACTGCTTCTACCGGCCCGATGCCCATGACGCGCGGATGAACTCCGGCACTTACGCATGCAACCAGCCTGGCGATTGGTTTTAATCCCATCTCATTTACCATTTTTTCTCCCATCACAATCACAAAAGCAGCACCATCACTGGTTTGTGAGGAATTGCCTGCAGTTACTGATCCACCTGATGCGAACACAGGCTTTAGTTTATTCAATGCCGCAATTGAGGTATCTCCACGGGGGCCTTCATCCGTATCCACAATATAATTTCTTTTTTGCTTTTTTCCCTTTGCATCAAGATAGACTTGCTCAACATTCATTGGTAAAATGCCATTCTTAAAATAACCGCTCTTTATTGAATGGATCGCTTTTTGATGGGAGTTGTAAGAAAACTGGTCCTGGTCTTCACGATTAACATTATACTCTTTTGCTACGGCCTCAGCAGTTAGCCCCATACTCAAATAATAATCCGGTTCTTCGGATGCTATAGAATAAGCAGGCACTGGCTTCCATCCTGCTGTTGGCACCATACTCATGCTTTCAGTTCCTCCCGCAATAATACACTCAGCCATCCCTGTCCTAATTTTTGCCGTCGCAATGGCAATTGTTTCAAGCCCGCTGGCGCAGTAGCGGTTCACCGTCACACCCGGTGCATGAATACCTACAGATCTCGCTGCAATGATACGACCAACCTGCAATCCTTGCTCTGCCTCAGGTACTGCATTGCCGACAATCACATCATCCACTCGCTTTGCATCCAACTGCGGGACCGATGCAAGCAGGCCTTTGATCACATCCACTGCCAGATCATCGGGGCGATAAAACCTGAGACCGCCTCTTTTTGATTTTCCTACTGCAGTCCTGAATCCCGCTACAATATATGCTTCCTGCATAAAAATTATTTTATTAAGCAATAACTAAAAGTTGTTTATGCAACTTTGTATACCAAAGATAAAATATTCAGCCATCAACGCAAAAAAGGCAATGTTAATGTGCAGTATCTTCGCGGCGATTATGTATAAACTGCTGCGCAATATTTTGTTTTTATTTCCTGCCGAAGGCGTTCATTATTTTTCGATGAATGTGTTGAAACTGGCCTGTAAAATTTCTATTATCAAAAAGCTGATTGCTTCGTTAGTCACCATTCACAACCCACGATATAAAAAAGAATTGTTCGGGTTATATTTTAAAAATATAATCGGGGTTGGTGCAGGTTTCGATAAAAACGCATTGTACCTGAACGAACTGGAAACGCTTGGGTTTGGTTTTGTTGAAATAGGCACCGTTACCCCTTTGCCGCAACCCGGCAATGATAAGCCTAGGTTATTCCGACTGCTAAAAGATAAAGCACTTATCAACCGGATGGGCTTTAATAATGATGGTGTCAAGATTATTGCGGAGAGATTGAGGAAATGGAGGGGCAATCGGGAGTTAGGGGGCAGGAATCAGGAGTCAGGAGTCGGTCATCGCCTTATAGTGGGAGGAAATATTGGCAAAAATAAAATCACCACGAATGAAGATGCCTGGAAGGATTATGAAATCTGCTTCAGAGAATTATTCGACTGCGTTGATTATTTTGTAGTGAATGTAAGTTCGCCAAACACACCCGGATTGAGAGACCTGCAGGAGAAAGATGCGTTGAGAAAAATCCTCTCGAATTTGCAATCAATCAATCGGCAGGAAAAAAGACAAAAGCCTTTGTTATTGAAAATAGCACCAGACCTGACGATTGAGCAAATTGATGATGTGATTAGCGTGGCTCAAGAAATTAAGCTGGATGGGCTGGTTGCGACGAACACCACCATTAGTCGTGAGCAATTGAGCCCTGAGTCAGAGGTCAGGAGACGACCGAGTGGTGGCTTAAGCGGCGCTCCGCTGAAAGAAAAATCAACAGCAGTTATAAAATATATTCACGAAAAAACAAATGGGATGATCCCGATCATTGCATCTGGCGGCATTTTTAATGCAGATGATGCGAGAGAAAAATTAAACGCAGGAGGATCGCTTGTTCAGGTGTGGACTGGCTTTATTTATGAAGGCCCGGCTATTGCTAAAAAAATTCTTGCTGGCCTTTTTCAGTGAAAATATTTTAAACAATCTGTGTCTTTTGTCCAATCTATGGCTAACCTTCTGTTATTGCATAGCTAAAAGCGTCGCAGCAATGATGCCTGCCGTCTCTGTTCTTAACCTTGTATCACCAAGCGCAACGGAAACGAAATGATTCTTAAATGCAATATCTATTTCTTCTTTGGTAAAATCGCCTTCAGGGCCGATCAAAACAATTTGAGAGTATGTTGATGTATCAATTGCATCTGACAAAGAAACTTTTGCACCATTCATGCAATGTGCAATGAATTTTTGCGATTGATGTGCGTGCAAAATAATTTCTTTGATTGGTAAAGGCTCGTTTAATGATGGCAGCCATACCTGCTGCGATTGCAGCATGGCGCTAATCAGGATGTTCTTCATCCTGTCATACCGGAAATGTTGTTTCTCTGTTCGCATGCAGATTGCTGGGATGATTTCTGCAATGCCCAATTCAGTTGCTTTTTCAAGAAACCATTCGAAACGGTTGGCATTTTTCAACAATGAAATAGCGATTGAAATTTTTTTTGCTACTTGAACCTTGTGCCTTGATTCCTGGACGTTGACAACACATTTCTTTTTATGAGCATCGCTGATTTTGCAAGTCAGCAGATTTCCTCTCCCATCTGTCAATAATAACTCTTCTCCGATTTTCATTCGCAACACGTGCACAATATGTTTTGAAGTTTCTTCATTCAATGAAATATAACTTTCGGATAGCGATATTTCTTCACTAAAAAAAAATGGATGTGGCATGGACAATTTTCTTTATCAATAAAAATCTATGCTTAATTTTTCCTGCTTCTGTAAAATCAAATCACCGTAAGAAACAGCGATGTAGTCTGATTGATGAATATTGAAAAAATCAGCATAAGCACCCCACTGTTCTTTTAGCTTCGGTATACCGATTGATCCGTCCTTATCAATAGCTTATACTTCTATAAAAGTGCCTAAACTTTTCAATGTATCAAAATGGAATTTTACATTGCATATAAAATATATTTTCCGGCTTTTGTCTACGATAGCTTTCACGCCATGAACCCTTATTAAAATTTCTTTTAAAGATTTGTTTGGGATATACTCGTGTAAAATGATGTTCTATTGCTTTGCTTCTGCTGAGTTTTCTCTTTCATAATAGATCAGTGAGCTTTCTGTATTGCCTTCCCTCAATTTTAATCGTCCATGCGTGACATTAAAATAGGTGTCTGTCTGGTGGTCTTCGCCGATAAACAGAGGATTTAGCTCAAGGAGTTTTTTTTCCATTTCAGCCAGGTTTTTTGTGCTGACTTTGAATTCGAAATTCACGTGCTTCATAAATAACATTTTTTTCTCCTCAAATATTATCCTAACAAAAAATGGAGAATGAAAAATCATTCTCCATTCAAAAATTTTCTGTTAAAACTAAAACGGTGTTTCGTCATCATCAACAGACGGAAGGTCATTCATTTTGCTGCCAGCTTGTATGTAAAGTTTCGGCCCACCGTCTTCTGTGGGCACAGGTTTCCAGTTGCCTTGTGGCAGGCCAATGCCTCCGAAATCGCTGCCTGTTTCTTCAATAAATTTCTGGATGTGCAACAACGCACGCAACTTCACTGTTTCTAATGAACCATTGCGATGCTTTGCGATGCGCACATGCGTTTCCCCTTTATTGCTTTCGCCCATTTCATTGGATGTGATATCGTAATATTCGGGCCTGTACAAGAACATCACCATGTCTGCATCCTGCTCGATAGCGCCGGATTCGCGCAGATCGCTTAATTGTGGCATCTTGTTGCCCTCCTTTCTTTTTTCTACCTCACGGCTTAACTGCGATAGCGCGATAATCGGAACACCGAGTTCTTTTGCAAGGCTTTTCAGGTCTCTTGAAATGCGGCTGATCTCCTGCTCGCGATTGCTGTTGCGGTTCTCCCCCGTGCCGCTCATCAATTGAAGATAGTCGATGATGATAAGGCCAACGTTGTGTTTATTCTTCAGTCGACGGCACTTTGCACGGAATTCAAATATATTCAGCGCCGCTGTATCATCAATAAAAATGGGAGCTTGGGCGAGTTTCTGGATCCCTTTTGCATACAATTGCTTCATCTCATGTTCTTCCAGTTTGCCTCTGGCAATCTTCTCCAGCCATATTTCGCTTTCTGCTGACAGTATGCGCTGCACCAATTGGCTTGCGCTCATTTCCAAACTAAAAAATGCAACAGGTGTTGGCTTTTTAGGATGCAATGCTGCATTCTTAGCCAAGTTCAATGCAAATGCTGTTTTACCAACAGAAGGGCGGGCTGCAAGAATAATAAGGTCCGTAGGCTGCCAGCCATACGTGATATGGTCAAGCGAAGCAAAACCTGTTGGAACGCCCGTAATATCTTCATCTTTGTTTCGAAGGTCTTCAATGCGTTGAATGGTCTTTACCAGGACAGTGTCAATGCTGTCAAAATTTTTGCGTAGATGGTTGTTGGTAATCTCGAACAATTTGCTTTCGGCGTCATCCAACAGATCAAAAACATCGGTGCTGTCTTCATATGCATCGCCAATAATTTCACTGCTGATGCGAATCAGTTCACGCTGGATGAACTTCTGCATAATGATCCGTGAGTGCGCTTCAATATTAGCAGCTGATACAACTACATTGGTGAGCTTGGTTACATAATAAGGGCCTCCGACCATTTCAAGCTCTTCCCGGGTCCTGAGTTCCTCCACCACAGTTAAAATATCTATGGGCTGGCTTTTTTGCGCCAGTGACTGCATAGCCCGATAAATACGCTGATGCCCATCTACGTAAAAACATTCGGGCTTCAAAATCTCCACTACGGTATCAAAAGCGCTCTTCTCCAGCATGATGGCTCCCAGCACAGCTTCTTCTATATCTTTTGCCTGAGGTGGCACTTTTCCATACACCATCGTGCTCATGTCAATAGAAGGAGCACGCCTCAGTTTTCGATCTTTGTTCAGGTTAGTTAAGTCCATTTCGTAAAAAGTCCAGAAAAAATAAAAAAAATTTGTACCCAGGGTTCAGGATTGCTGTTGAGCAATTCTAATTGCAGCTTTCAGGGGATGGATGTCTCACTTTGGCATATTAGGAAAAGCCATAAGCTAAATCAATATTTTTAACAAGGTTCTATCGGTTAGTTCAGTTTCATGTGTTAAGAAATTGTTACCAGACGATGAACCGAATGTTACCCATTTGAATTGGGAGGGCGAATTAAATCTCAATTGGCCGTTCAAAAAAATTTTTCTTTTCGTATATTTTTCCTTTTGTAATACACATGTTTATTCACCTAATAGTAAGGTTTATCAACATCAATCTTTAACCTTTCCACAATTTAAAAAAGTTTTGTCGCCTTTTCGGTTTTAAATTCACATGCTCTGTGCAAAAAGATTTAGAGGGAAAAATTTTGTCAGATTCTTTCAACTACAATATGTGGTTTCAGGGTTTTTGACTAAAAAAGGCCCACTTGAAAAATAACACAGCCCGCCGTGATGGCAGGCTGTAGACAAAATATAAATTTTTATGATACGATAAAAGGCAGGCTGTTGCTAATTCTTATTGTCTTTGTCTTTTGCCTTATCTTTTGGCTTGGCATTTTTATTTGCCGGTGGTTTGTTAACACCCCCCTGTTTTGCCTGCGGATTGGACTGAGGCTTTCCGTGATTTGGGCTCACCTGTTGTTGGGGAGACCCGCTTTTATTTGAAGAATTGCCCGGGTCGGAGGGTGATTTTGTATTGTTATTCGCAGGCACATTAGGTTTGGGATTGGCAGGTTGCTGGTTAACCGGCTTGTTCAACTGAGCATTGCCGTTAGGGTGATTATTATTAGGCTGTGTATTGACGTTAGCCGGCATATCATTGGTCAAGGGTCTTCCGGCAGGGCTGTTATTTGCAGGTGCAGAGTTCACTGAATTTGTAAGATTATTAGTTGGCCTTGTAGGTGTGCTGCTGTTATTGATGGGCACAGGGGTTTGATTATTTTTAGCAGGCTCGCTGTTGATATTTGAAGACTGTGTATTTGAAGCATTGTTATTGCTTTTCACAACAGGTCTCACATTGTTCAGTGTTTGCACTTTAGCTGGCGCAATTCTCGGCCGTCCATTCTCACTGCCTGAGTTGTTAGCTACAGGCGGAGCATTCACCTTTGGCCTGAAAAGAGCCAATTGGCCATTATTTATTTGCTGGCCTGGTTTGCTGGAATTGGTGATGAGAACTGGCCTCAAAACAGTTCCTGTTTCTTTTGAAACCTCCTGAGGATCCGGCCCGGGGGCATACACTGTATTCCTTATATTATTATTGACAGTAGTATTATTGATATGATTATTGGTGATATTGTTGTTGGTAACATTGGTAACATTATTATTGATAACTGTCGTGTTATTGATAATAGTTACATTTTTTGTTTCACTCACATAATAGTTATTTACAGCAGGGCTGGTAACATATTGATGTGGGACAAAACACCAGTAATTATTTGGCGGACTATAATTTGAGACATTAACTCCTACGCCCGGGCCTAAAGGCGCCCATCCATAATAGTCATTGTTTGTTCTCCAGCTTACCCATGCAGGTGCCCATTCGTAGCCAGGTATCCACATCCAGCCATAGGTGTTATCGTAAAACCATCGTCCATAGTGAAATACTGCCCATCCCCAATTGTAATCCGATGCCCAAACCCAACCCGCTTCGCTGTAAACCCAATGCCCGTTTGTGGCGTAAGGCTTAAAGTCTGGCGTAACATCAGGCATCCAAACATAGCCATAGCCCGGATAATCAATCCACTGACCGTAAGGGCTTAAATCATCATAGAACGTTTGATAGGTAATTCCCTCTGCAACCGGCGGTGGTGGAGGTGGCGGAGCTTGCTGAGGCGGCGGGTTTTCCACTATTACGTGGGTAGGCCCACAGGAACTTAATCCCATGGCAAAAAATAACAGGATAAACAAGGTGCATTTCATAACAAGATTTTAAGTTGTAAAAGTAACTCATACAAAATTGCATGAATTGTGCTAAAGTGTAAAACAAAATTGCCATTAACACTAAGTTATCATATCAGAGAGACCTGGAGTTTCAGCGATATTGGAGACAAACGATATTTTATACTTTTTGTTTCATGGGTTTTTTGCCATGAATTTGATGAAACAAGAAGAGGGGTAACCGAATTCAGAATCCGGCCGGAAAATCAGCGTGTTTTGATTCGCTTTAGCTGCAATTGAGGCCTGATGCAGATCAGGTTGGTGAAAAGGGCGCTATTTAGCATGGTTTGACTCAATATAGCTCTACCCATGCTTTATCCATGCCTTTACCATGCCTGGGCTATGGCTTATCATGGCTCTATCTGTTCCTGAAATCCGGTTATTTTCGTTCACTATTGCAGAGAAGCAGCCAGATTGATCTTCTTCTCATGTCCTGATCAATAATTTTTTATTGAACTTCCTTCTTTACTGTGCACCCCATTAGCCGGGGCTTGCGCCTAAAAAACTATCTTTGCCGCTCAATTAAAGCACCATTAAAGAAATGACGATCAGTTATAATTGGCTTTTGGAGTATTTACCAGTAAAAGTTGAACCGGAACGGCTATCAAAAATCCTTACTTCTATAGGGCTTGAGGTAGAGAGCCTTGAAAAATATGAATCCATTCAGGGCGGCCTGAAAGGACTGGTTATTGGAGAAGTAGTTGACTGCATCCCGCATCCTAATGCGGATAAATTGAAACTGACCAGCGTAAATATTGGTGGGCCTGAACCACTGAAAATTGTATGTGGCGCACCCAATGTTGCCGTGGGCCAGAAAGTGATTGTAGCAAGAGTTGGCACCACGATATATCCTTTGAAAGGCGAACCGCTGACAATGAGGATTGCAAAAATCCGCGGTGAAGAAAGCAGCGGGATGATTTGCGCCGAAGATGAAATTGGCCTGGGCGAAAGCCATTCGGGCATCATCGTTTTGCCTGACAATCTTAAGGCAGGATCTGAGGCTGCGGAGTATTATAAACCTTATGAGGATTATATTTTTGAAATAGGGCTGACGCCAAACCACATGGATGCCATGAGCCATCAGGGCGTGGCAAGAGATGTGTGCGCATATCTTTCGCACCATGAAAATAAAGTCTTAAAACCAAAAACACCTCCGGTTGCCTATACCAAACCATCCAAACGTGGTGTGCCCATTGACGTTAGCATCGAAAACAAAGAAGCCTGCCAGCGTTATTCCGGCATCAGTATTTCCGGCATCAACATAAAAGAATCACCAAAATGGATGCAGGATAAGCTGAAAGCAATTGGCGTGCGCCCGATCAATAATATTGTTGACATCACCAATTTTGTGCTGCATGAAACAGGACAGCCGCTGCATGCTTTTGATGCAGATGAAATAAAAGGAAATAAAATAATCATCAAAAATCTTGCTGAAGGGACCAGGTTTATCACGCTGGATGAAAAAGAAAGAAAGCTAAGCGCACAGGACCTGATGATATGCAATGCTGAAGAGCCCATGTGCATAGCGGGCGTATTTGGCGGGGTGAAAAGCGGGGTGAAAAAGACGACAAAAAATATTTTTCTGGAGAGCGCCTGGTTCAATCCGGTGGATGTGCGCAAAACATCTTTCAGGCATGGGCTGAGAACGGATGCAGCAACACATTTCGAAAAAGGGATGGATATTTCCAATACCTTATACTCATTGAAACGCGCAGCATCGCTAATAAAAGAACTGGCCGGCGGAGAAATCGCATCTGATGCAATTGATGTATATCCAGATCCAAAAATCAAAACGAAGGTGGTGCTCAAACATCACTATTTAAAAAAGCTGAGCGGCAAAAATTATCACCAGGACACAGTAAAAAGTATCCTGCTCAGTCTGGGTTTTGAAATTATCAAAGAAGGGCTGGATGATATTCACGTTGCAGTTCCCTTTCATAAGCCAGACATCTCTCATCCTGCAGATGTTGTTGAAGAGATCATGCGCATTGACGGATATGATAATATCCGGATACCGTCTGCGATCACCATTTCACCTTCAGTAGATACGGATAGCGCCCATTCTTCCTACAGGGAAAAAATCGCTGATTATCTGGCAGCGCAGGGCTTCAATGAAATCTTTACTAACTCCATCACTAACAGTGCTTACTTTACTGCAGATGCATTGGAGACCACAGTAAAGATGATCAACAATTTAAGCACCGACCTGAATGTGATGCGCCCATCGATGCTTGAGACCGGACTTGAATCCATTGCGTATAACCTTAACCGTAAGATGAACAGCCTGAAATTTTTTGAATTCGGCAAAACATACAGCACCCATGGCGCAGGGAAGTATCCGGAAACAAACCATGTTTGCCTTTATGTTACAGGACATGTTTCAGAAGATTCATGGAAAAGCAAAGGAAGCAATGCCGATTTCTTTTTCATCAAAGGCATTTGTGAAAAAATCTGCCGGATGGTTACCCCAGACGTTTTGTCTTTTCATTCTTCAGAAAATAAAAAACTGGAAGCAGGGGTAAGCGGAAAACTACATGGCATTCAGATCCTGGAAACCGGCATTGTCAATCCTTCCGTTTTAAAATTGTTCAATATCAAGCAGCCTGTTCTTTTTGCTGATTTTAACTGGGATATTCTGCTAAGCTCCATAAGCAAAAACAACATCGCGTTTCAGGAATTGCCCAAACAGCTTCCGGTACATCGAGACCTTGCGATGATTGTTGATAAATCATTGCATTACGGCGAAGTCGAAAAAGCTGTGCAAGAAATAAGGCTTGATAAATTGCAGCAAATGCAGCTATTCGATATTTTTGAAAGCAGTAAAATAGGCACCGACAAAAAATCACTGGCCATGAGCTTTACTTTTTTAGATGAGGAAAAAACACTGACAGATAAAGAAGTCGACGAAATGATAAATAAAGTGATACAGGTTCTGGAAAAAGACCTGCATGCCGAGATCAGAAAATAATTTGCTATATTGAGTAAGCTACAAGATCGCAAAAACCCGCATATGCCGCACACACAAGAGCAACTGAAAAGAATACAAGATAAACTGCAACTGCTGCTGCAACAGCATCTGTCGCTGCAAAAAGAGAACAGCAGGCTAAAGCAAGAGTTGTCGGAAGAACGGAAACATCACCAACAAAAAGCATTGCAGGCAGAGCAACTGCAGCAACGGGTGGATATCCTTTCATCTTCCAAAGGAGAAATGCATGGTGAAGAAAAAAAGGCGTTCGAGAAACGCCTTAACCAATACGTAAAAGAAATAGACAAATGCATTACCCTGCTAAACGAATAGTTTTAAACCCGTTTTACAAGGCGCATTTTTGTCTCATCGCTTCCTCTTGACAGTTCAAGAGTGTAAACACCGTAAGGCAAATCGTTGAGGCCGTTCCAGTTAAAAATAAGCTGATTCATGTCAGCTTCGGTTTCGAGAGCGCTGCACACGCTGCCCTTATCGTCTTTAAGGACTGCCCTGAGCATGCATTTACTTGGGTTGTCAATTTCAAAGGTCAGCCGGTCAATGAATACCGGAGACTTCATTTTTACTAACATGGGCTGGTTTGGGTTTAGTTGTTATTGCACAAAAAATATATAAATCCGTAGGGGGGGTATTGTATTCTAAAACTTATCTTAACTTAGAAGTTTTCGCAGGAATGGGGGAGATAAGGCGTGTGGGCAATTTGTGGATAAATATATAATAACTATTTCAATTATGCAAGAATTAATTCCGGTGAATATTGTTTTGGGAGACAGGAGCTATCGGATAAAAATCAATGCTGCCGATGAGCAGGAGGTCAGGAAAACCTTAAAAACAATCAATGACAAGATCATTGAATTCAAAACCCATTTTGCCGGAAAAGATATGCAGGACTATATTGCCATGGTACTTCTCTGGTTCGCTACTCTACCTGGCACTTCTGATATTGAGTCTAACCCGAATGCATTATTGCATGAAACCCTGCAAAAGATGGAACAGCAACTCGACAAGGTTTTATAATTTCTCCCCGTCAACGCAAAAAATCCTTCCGCTAAATCCGTATCTTCGCCAGCTAACATATTTCCAGGCAGTTTTATGAGCGTGGAGAAGAAATACACAATTCCGAACTTTTTAAACTTCAGATCTAATGGATGCAAATGTGATATACATCATTGTGGGTGTCATTGCCCTGGCTATAGGAATAGCAGCGGGTAGGCTGATCTTTGCGAAAAATACAAAACAAAAAATTGAAGAAGCTGAACAGCAGGCGAATAAAATTGTATCTGACGCACAATCATCAGCCGAGAACTTAAAAAAAGAAAAACTGCTGGAAGCAAAAGAAAAATTTGTTCAGCTAAAAGCAGAGCATGACCGCGAAATTCTTGAAAGAAACCGAAAACTCAGTGATTCTGAGACACGAACCAAGCAAAAAGAACAAAGCATTAACCAAAAGCTGGAGAACCTGGACAGGCAGGCAAAAGAAAATGATGCTATCAAAGAAAACCTGAACCGGCAGATAGAGGTAGTAAACCAAAAGCGCACTGAACTGGAAAAACACCAGGAAGAGCATATCCGCCGGCTTGAGAAAATTGCCGCTTTGACTGCAGAAGAAGCCAAAGCCCAGCTTATTGAAAGCTTAAAGCACGAAGCCCAGACACAGGCTATGGCGATTCAACAGGAGATCATTGAGGATGCCAAACAAAAGGCAAATAAAGAAGCCAGAAAAATAATCATTCAGAGCATTCAGCGAACTGCTGCGGAACAAGCGATAGAAAATTCTATCACTGTATTTAACCTGGAAAGCGATGAGATCAAAGGGCAGATCATTGGCCGTGAAGGAAGGAATATACGTGCCATTGAAGCGGCTACCGGCGTAGATCTGATTGTAGATGATACCCCCGAAGCCATTGTGCTTTCTTCTTTTGACCCATTGCGCCGCGAGATTGCCCGGCTGTCATTGCAAAGACTGGTGGCTGATGGCCGCATACATCCTGCGCGCATCGAAGAGATCGTTGAAAAAACACGCAGGCAGATTGAAGAACAGGTGATGGAAATCGGCGAGCGTACGGTTATTGAATTAGGCATTCATGGATTGCATAAAGAATTGGTGCGCATTGTGGGCAAGATGCGTTTTCGATCTTCGTATGGACAAAACCTGCTGATGCATAGCCGCGAAGTTGCAAATCTTTGTGCAATTATGGCCGCTGAACTGGGAATGAACGTGAAGCTGGCGAAACGCGCAGGATTACTGCATGATATAGGCAAAGTGCCCGATGAAGAAACTGAATTGAGCCACGCATTGCTGGGAATGAAGTTAGCCGAAAAATATGGCGAGAACCCTGCCGTTGTCAATGCAATCGGCGCTCATCATGACGAAGTGGAAATGCAATATGTTATTTCTCCCATTGTGCAGGCCTGCGATGCCATCAGTGGCGCGAGGCCCGGCGCAAGAAGGGAAATCATGCAACAATATTTGCAGCGCATCAAAAACCTGGAAACGCTTGCCATGGGATACACCGGGGTAGAAAAAGCGTATGCGATACAAGCAGGCCGTGAATTGAGGGTAATAGTGGAAGCTGACAAAGTAACTGATAACGACAGCGCGAAACTCAGTTTTGAGATTGCACAAAAAATACAGACAGAAATGACTTATCCTGGTCAGATAAAAGTGACGGTGATAAGAGAAAAGAGAGCGGTGAATGTGGCGAGATAAGTATTGGAGGTTCAAGAGGAAATGCATTTAGCAAATGATTCTTGCACATTGCCTCCTGACTTTTAGGCTAATTCTTATTTTTGGATGCCAATTGTTACCGAGCCGTGGCTGGTGGCAAATTGCTGGCAACGCTAATTGTATAAGGATATCCCCGGAACAATCAGAGGCAAAGAGTAAAAAATCACTTACGTAAATGGCATGCCCAACCCAACCATATCAAGTTTTATTTTTACAGGATTAAAGACGACGTCATTTATCCTATCACCCCTTCGGGGTTGGCTGTCCTCCATGTGAGCATGACTGCTACTATAATCCTATCACCCCTTCGGGGTTGGCTGTCCTCCATGTGAGCATGACTGCTAGTATTTTCATTTAGCCTGCTGCTGCGGGTTTTACAATGACATTCTTATAATGAACCGATTCATAAATCCATTCTCCCACTTCTTTCCCATTTTTCCTTGCCAACCCAGGGTCTACCATTCAAAATAAAACAACAAATCAGGATGAAAAATGTCCTCTGTATTTCCAGTGCCTCAAAACAAGAATCAGGCTCTTCTTGTCCACTGACATTCTTTTCCAATAAATTTGGTTAATCTCTATCGCAATCGTACCTTTGCAATCCTTAAATTTAAAGCTATGAGTACGGCAATAGCATTTGTACATGAGCAGTTGACCGGGAAAAAAGAATTCCCTAAGTTCAAAGCAGGTGACAACATCACTGTGAACTATAAAATTATAGAAGGGAATAAAGAGCGTATCCAGGGGTTTAAAGGAGATGTGATCAAGCGTCAGGGCCTGGCTCAAACTGCGACATTCACGGTGCGTAAGATTTCTGATGGTGTAGGTGTAGAAAGAACTTTCCCATTATTCTCCCCTAATATTGAATCCATCGAAGTAAATAAGGTGGGCCGTATCCGCAGAGCCAAGCTCTATTTCCAGCGTGAAAGAAGCGGAAAGAACGCCCGCATCAAAGAGAAAAGAATGTAGTTCTTACAGGTAATAAATATGTAGCAGGAATTTTAACTGTTAAACATATTTTTTGTTATCAATTTAGTGTCTACCTTTATGTTCTTCTAAAAAATATAACTATGGATTTATTCGCTCCATCACACATTTTTATCATCGCATTGGTAGTGCTCCTTTTGTTTGGAGGCAAGAAAATCCCTGAATTGATGCGCGGGCTTGGGAGAGGCATCAGAGAATTTAAAGATGCGAAGGATAATGTACAAAGAGAAATTGAAGGCCATATAAATGATGATCGCCCGGTTAACAGCAACAATAATGCTTCAGGCACAACACCGACCAAGCAGGTTTCATCCGGCTCTTCAAGCAACAATTAAATTTTTACTCTTCATTGAGTAGCAAACCTCGCAATTAGTTTCTGCGGGGTTTTCTTTTTATTTGCGATATTTTTATATTTTTTACGCATCACCTGTTGGAATGAAATTATTTAGCAGAAACGCAAAAGATGGGGCAAAAGCTGAGATGTCTTTTGTTGAGCATTTGGATGAATTGAGAGGGCATCTTTTTAAGTCCGCTGTTGCAATAGCTATTGGCGGCGTAGTGATGGGCATCTACCACAACTTCATCGTCAAAACAATCCTGATGGGGCCCACTCATCCTGATTTTCCTACCTACCGGTTTTTGTGCCGTATCAGCGAGCGCTGGGGCCTGGGCACCAAATTGTGCATGACACATATCAACGTGAAGATGCAAAGCACTGCTGTAACTGGACAGTTTGATGTATTTTTTAATATCATTTTAATAGGCGGATTTATTCTTGCTTTCCCGTTTGTATTCTGGCAATTTTGGAAATTTACCAAGCCCGCGCTGAATCCAAAAGAGCTTAAAAATACGAGAGGCGTTATTTTTTGGGTGTCTCTTCTTTTTTTTATCGGGGTGCTTTTTGGTTATTTTATAATTGCCCCCTACACGATCAATTTCTTTTCTAATTTTTCTATAGACGATAATATCGAAAACAAGTGGATGGTAACGAGCTATTTCAATACC
>Ga0302280_1000592_pt1 | contig 32227 bp, 34 predicted proteins | sample III_Fen_E1_1_FD_198771 | JGI IMG/M metagenome (GOLD analysis project Ga0302280, IMG submission 198771) | Peat permafrost microbial communities from Stordalen Mire near Abisko, Sweden - III_Fen_E1_1 | ecosystem: Environmental > Terrestrial > Soil > Wetlands > Permafrost | place: Sweden: Abisko... | reverse complement strand
TAAATTACAAAATTCCTTATTCAATACAAAAAGAATTAATTAATAGTAATAAAAATAATATTAATGCTGTTCTAAATATTGGTAGCATTACACTTGGTATTGGAGCTTTACTTGGTGGTTTGTTAACCATTGGAGTAATTGCAGCAACAGCAGTTCCTCCAATGGTTAGATTATTAATTGCATGTTCAGCAGTTGGAAGTATATCATGGAGTATGAATAATTTTAGTGGATATAATCTTTACAAATTACAAGATGTTCAAGATACAAATTTTTATAAAAATAATATTAACAAAATATACAAAGATAAAATAATAGCAAAAGATAATAAACACATAATATACAATGGTGATTTTTTAGGATTAAATTATCATGGATATGGTCGTCTAAATTATCCCGATAATACACCATTTATTGAAGGCATGTTCCAAAATGGAATTATTAATGGACCTGTAAAAATTTATGACGTAAATCGTCAAGTTATATATGATGGTGAAATCATTCAAACTGATAATGAATACCATATTATTGGAGTCTTTCGTGCATATGAAAATAATGTATTAAGATGGGTGACTCAAATTGAATTTTAACATAGGTTATTTCAATAAAAAAAATTGAAATATAGTTTATTTATAAAATACATTTATTAATGGTATAGTATTATGTCATTATTCAATATAATTAAGTATTTCTTTTTACAACCAAAAAAACCACAATCTAACTCAGAATACCAAGCTATAACTTCATTTCAAGATAGAATGTCTGATTCAACAAATATAAGATCCATGGCAAAACATAAAATTCCAATAATCATAGAAAAAGAGCACAATGTAACATTACCATCATTAAGATATAATAAAATAGTAATACCAAAAGAAATAACTGTTGAACAATTGTTAACAAAGTTGAGAACAGAAATGTTAAATATTGAATCAACTACTAAATTATTTTTGTATTTTGGTACAGATAAAAAATTACCAGAACTAAATGAAACAATGGATGATTTGTATCAAAAATATAAAAATGAAGATGGATTCTTGTATTGCAAATATTCAAAATAAAATTTGTGTTTAAAGTTTAAAGATAAAAATATTATTAAATATATAATGAGCGTTACAAATTTAATAATCAATGATATGACAACTGTTTATTGTATAAAAGGTGTAAGAGGTAGTAGTGCAATCAAAATTAAATATTTGGATACAATTGATACATCACAAGTTAAATTAACTGATACACCTGTTGATGGACATGAAATCACAACTGAATTATTAGGAGAACAATATGCTTGTAATATAACAAATACATATTTGGCAACATTTAAAAAATTACCAATGTTATACATTAATGTGTCTTATTTGCAATCAATAAGAAAAGTATTATTATATAGATTATTTGTTTATTTCACAGTTGAAGATAAAAATATTGGTAATTATAATGAATTATTGAAAAAAGCAGTTGAAGGTAAATTTTCATTAGAACTCGTAACATTTGATGAAACAGATGCTCCAATAACAACTATTTTAGATGATGATATCGGAACTTTTAATGGAAATGATAAATTAATGAATAAATTAAAGGAATTCATGCAATCTACTGATATGTTGGAGTATTGTGCAGAACTCATATTGGAAGATAATGAAAAATCCAAAAAACAATATGGAAAAGAATTAGAATATTTTGTAAATATACCTGTTCCAACCATCAGAATAAAAAAATAATTCATTTGTAAAATATAAACAATATTATGTTTATATTTTTGATTTATAAAATATTCCCCACATAAAAAGAACCAATCAAAAACATTGTTGATAAAGTAAAAATTTTCATATTATTTACTTTTGTTCTTTTATTTGCAGTAGATTCACTTTCATATTTATTTTTATTTTTTTTATTGATTATCCCATCAGAACTTTTGGATAAAGATAATTTTTTAGCATTATAATAACTCCTTTCATATTTATTGAATTTATTTATTTTTGATAATTCAGTTTCTGGCACACTTGTTGATTTTGTTAATTTAATTTCATCATGCACATACATTTTTTCTGGCGTATTTAATAAAATATTTTTGTAATAGTTATATTTATCGTAAATTTCAATATCTTCTTTGTCATTCATTTTATACAAATTTGTATATAAATATCAAAATAAATTAAAATTTTACTTTAAATTATAAGTATGTTTAAATAGGACATATTATATGTCATCTTAATATATAAAATTTAAAATGTTATTATATTTAATAAATAATTCTTCTCTCTGGAAAAATATAGATCCTAAAGTAAGATTCTTCAGAATATTCATGCTTGGTGCAGTACTATACATATTATTACATTCATTCATAAACTCAAAATATACTCAAGGTAATGAATTCATTAATGATCATAAAAAATATTTATATTATGTAATAATTTTTGATTTCACATTGTTCATGTTCTCATACTATAATAATTCCCCACAAATTACATCCCAAAAAAAGAAAAAAATAAAATCAAAAAATCAAACTAATAAAGAATATTCATGTACGATATCACCAGAAGCATTACAAAATCTTAAGCCAAATGTTAAAGCATCGCAAATATGTGGTATAAAAAAAGAAATAAAACAAGAAATATCCAAAGATCAAAATGATATTAAATCCATACAAATTCCAATTTATAAAGATTCCAATACTAATATTGCAAATGAGACTATTAGTGATGAATCTTTACCAATTTATGATAAATAATTATATGTGCATTTCCAGTAATTTTTATTTATTTTGTATATTTGGAACCCAATAAGTTGTTCTTCCAGTAATTATTTTATCACCAACAACTTCATTGCCCAAAGAATCCTTATCTTGCCTATAAACATTAAAAGTAAAATTACCTTTATTCAATTTAATTTCTGGATGATAATCATATTTTTCTTTATTTGCGTTAAACCATTTTGATATTTTTGTATCAATATGTCCCATATAACCAATATCATTTTGCATAAATGATTGTTTAATAACATATTTTATTGCAATTGCCAATTCATCACATAATATTCTATTTTTTATCAAATCTCCAATTTTTTTATGTGGTGATATCTTTGCTTTATACAATATTTCAACTGATAAATAATTACCTATTCCACAACCAATCCCAGTTCCAGCAGTTTGATCCATTAATACTTTAACAATTGGCTTATTTTTATTCTTTTGTGTTAACACTTTTAATCTATCATAAAATTGATCACATGTAAATTGTTCTTTTAATAAATCTGGACCTAACTTTTTTAGCTTCTTATCAAGAACACTAAAATCAGATGTAATTTCCATTGTGCCAAAATTTCTAGTATCAGAAAAATATATTTTGGATACTTTATCATTATCTTCTACTTCTATCTCTACAGCACTATGTTTACTTTCAACAAATGTCCATTCACCCTCTAAACCAAATGTATTCAAAATGTAATACTCCAAATTATCCTTTATTGCTGTTATCCACAAAAATTTACCCTTTGTATTCACTGATTCAATTATTACTGGCAATACTTTCACAAAATCATTATATCCTGACATATTATGTCTTGTATATCTACCACTCAGTATATTCATTTTGATAATTTTTTTATTTGACAAAAAATGATTCAAATATAATCCTGTTGCACAAACTTCAACTACTTCTGGCATATAATATATATTATAAAATTATCTATAAATCATTTTAATCAACAAAATAAATCTTTTTGAGTTACAATCAAATAAATAAAAATAAAAATAATATATACAAATGAAATCGCTAAATAATCTAAATATTATGAATACTATGATCAAAACTCTAAAAATAGATCCAATAAAAGAAAATTATGTTAGAAAAGTACAAACATCTTATTCTCTTGTTAATCCAACACCAGTAATAAATCCAAAGTTAATATGTTACTCTAAAAATGCACTGGAACTATTAGATCTAGATTTGAATGAAATTAAAAATCCAGAATTTCCACTTTACTTTAGCGGTAATAAATTACTTCCAACAAGTACACCATATGCACATTGTTATTCTGGATATCAATTTGGAGTTTTTGCTGGGCAATTGGGTGACGGAAGAGCTCATTGTTTGGGTGAAATTGTTAATAATAAAAATATGAGATATGAATTACAATTAAAAGGAAGTGGTAAAACTCCTTTTTCAAGAAATGCAGATGGAAGAGCTGTTTTGAGATCTTCCATTAGAGAATTTTTATGCAGTGAAGCAATGCATTATTTGGGTATACCTACTACTAGATCTGCAAGCATTATTACATCGGATACATTTGTTGAAAGAGATATTAAATATAATGGAGAAATCACTGACGAAAGAGCTACTGTCATATCAAGAATTGCACCAACTTTCATTCGATTTGGTTCTTTTCATATCATTAATTCAAATACAGAAAATATAAAAGAATTATTATATTATGTTATAAAATATCACTATACAAATATATTCAATAAAAGTATTTCATTTGAACAACAAGTTATAATGTTTGCCCAAGAACTATCTCTGAAAACTGCAAATTTGGTGGCTTTATGGCAAGCATTTGGATTTGTACATGGAGTTCTAAACACAGATAACATGAGCATTGTTGGACTTACCATTGATTTTGGACCATTTGCTTTCATGGATGATTTTAATCCAAATCATGTGAGTAATACATCTGATACGCAACAAAGATACAAATTTAAAAATCAACCTGCAATATGTAAATGGAATTTGGAAAAATTATTTGAATCTTTGGTAAGTATGTATCCAAATATAAAAACTTCGTTGGATGAAATATTGGAAAATTTTATGAATGAATACAGAAAAGTATATATGGAAAAATTAAAAATGAAATTTGGATTTACTAAAATATTGGAAGAAGATGAAAATATCATTAATTTATTTTTTGATACATTACATATCACTTCTGCAGATTATACTAATGTATTCAGATGTTTGAGTCAATTCCAAGTGTTAAAAAATATAGAAATAAATAAACATCCAACTTTAGATTATATATTGAATCAAACAAGAGGTGATATAAAAACAAAAATATGTCCTATTAAAAATAGAGACTTGTGGATCACGTGGTTAACATTATATAGATCTAGAATCAATAAAGAAGATATTGACATACAAACTAGAATCAATATTATGAACAATAATAATCCAAAATATATCTTGAGAAACCATTTGGTCCAACATGCAATTAGAAAAGCAAATATTAGTGATTATAGTGAAATTATGATATTATTGGATGTATTGAAAGATCCATTTGATAAATTAAGAAAGTATGATAATTTGGAATATGATCAAATGCCAGAAGTGAATGCTGCAAAAATCATGAATTCTTGCTCTTCTTGAAAAACACTTTCATTTTATTATCTTCAAATTTTTAATATGATAAAAATCATGATAAATTTTTGTCTCTAAATTATCTCCAATATGTATTTCTTTTAAGTTTTGCAAATGATCAATACAAGTAACTTTAAAATTGTATCTTATGTACAAAATCTCAAGATTCATTGAATTTTTGATACTTTCGTTATTTATTGCACTCGAACTTGTCGCCTTCAATACTTTCAAATTTACCATGTGATTTATATATCTTATTTCTTTATTATTTGATATATTCAGTATTTCCAACTTTGTCAAATGTCTAATACCATAATTTTTTAATGCACTTGGGCCAACCACTGTCAATTTCTTCAAATTAACCAAATAATTAATGTTTGTCACATTTCTATTTTCTGATATATCCAATTCTTCCAAATTTATTAACTTGTTCATACTATTATTATTTATTCCACAATATCTTCCAGAAGCATTCAAACTTTTCAAAAATATAAAATTGTTAATATCTGTTATATTTGGATTATCTGAAACATATAATTCAACTAAATTGAATAGTTGATAGATTCCTTGATTTGTTATTTTACCAAATTTGCCAGATATATTTAATTTTTGCAAATTTGTAAATCTATTTATATTTGTCATTATGGCATTATCTGATATGTGCAATTCAATCAAATTTTCTGCACAAATATTGTGATCATACAATTTTGTAAAATAATACCCATTTGCTTTGAGAATTTTTAATTTTGTCATGTGTTTTATATTTATTATTCTTGGATTATCTGTAATATCCAATCCTTCAATATTTGTTAAATTTTTAATCCCCAAATTATTTGCACCACAAGAATGTCCATCTATATGCAATATCTTCAAATTCACCAAATGATTAATATCAGAAATATGTGGATTACCTGACAGACTTAATTTTTCCAAATTTAATAACTCTGTAATACCATTATTATTTATTCCACATTCTCCATTTGCTTTTAAAATTTTCATATTCTTTAAAGTATTAATATCACAAATTCCAATATTATCTGATACATTCAACTCCTCTAAATTCACCAATTCTTTTATATTTTCATTTAATATTCCACAACTCCTGCCAGATGCATTTAATTTCTTTAAACTTACCAAATGATTAATATCACCGATTTTACTATTGCCAAATGCATCCAACTGTGTAATATGTTCATGATATTTTAATGCATTATCTGTAATTTTTACTTGAATATTCATTGGTATATTATAAAAATCTCTTATAATAATCTTTCTACACTTTTTATTGACTTGTGATAAAGCAATAATATCTTGCAATAACAAATAATTATCTGATATGTATTGGATAATGCAAATTGGAATGTCAATAAAACAATAAATGATTTTTGGATGAATTTTCTCAAAATATATATTTGAATTGAACATATAATATTATATATCATAAATAATATCACATGCAAAGTGCTTTTCAATCTTTTATAAAATAACGCAACATCTATTTAATTTTTCAGTGTCCTTTTTCCATATTCTAGCCATTTCTTCAAGTTCTATTGATTTATCTTCAAGTGTTTGTAATTTTTCACCTCTTTCAATAAGTTTAGTCATTGTAATCAAAAGTATCTTTTTTGTGTCTTCTATGGTTCCTTGTATCATTGTAGTTTTATCAAATTCTTCTGGCTTTTCATATTTCTTTATTTGATTTTTAATGAACATATTTATATTTTTTTGTTTGGAATATTCAATATTTATCTCTTTCATCATATTGCATATTAAATTGTTACTTTTATAATTATTTGTCACTGTTAATACTTGGATGTTTGTATCATTAAAATAAGAAAAATGGCATATTAACTTATTACTCTTATTGTCCTCATCCATTGCAATATTCATATATAATTCTTTGTCCATTTTATATGCAATAATTTTTGTTCCATTATCAATCATTTTTTTGGCAGAACTATCATATACCAATGACCATGTATACGGGAAATTATACTCAGATGTCTTTAATTCCTTATTATTGTAAATACTTATACTGTATATTTTGTTCATAATATTATATGATTAATTTAAATTATATTGATGTCATACCTTTTATTTATCAACTTTTTTATGTATTTATTTTTGTCAATCATTTATAGATTTGTCAACTTGTTATAATGATGAGAAAATATTATATAAAAAATGACGATATTGATGAATATAAAAAAATCATTAACAATATCAATAATAATATAAATATTAAAGATAAGTTATTTCATGATTCTTTGAAAGATGATTTATTGGAATGGGCAAATACACCAACTGTTTGTATGAGTTCATTTTCTATGAATCCAGAAAATTATCAACCAAGTGGATACATAAATTATACTATGAGTTATTTTCCAAACTATGAACCAAGTGGATTCGCAAATATGAGTAGAATTTCCATGTATCAACCAAGTTTATTGCGTGTGACTTTACCAAGCATAGATTAATAAGTTTTTATAACATATAATAAATAATATATCAACTAAAGATATGAATAAAATATTTTTTGGTGATTATTCAATAGAATTCATTGAACAAACTAAAGATAAAGAAGAACAATTGGAAAAGTTATATTATGGTAATTCATATATAATTCCCATGAAAAAAAACACACAATTCAAAATAAAAATATCTAATTCTACTGAAAATAGAACTGATGTTAAAATAATGTTCACTGGATTTCCAAATAACACATATAGAGTAAATCCAAAATCAGTAATAACTATAAATGGATTATCAAGTGAAAATATTGATGATAGTATTAAAATTATTTTTATGACAGAAAATGAATCAACACACAAAATTCTTAGTCCATATTATATCCCAAAACCAAATAATGGAAATAAAAATAATTGTTTTAATAATTACACTGATGGAGTTACACCATATAATAAAACTAACAGAAGATGTATTGTTGATGCAAATGATTATGAAGCAAATTGGAGACAAATGTTTGGATTGTCTGTTGATCAATATTATGGTCTAAATACAAATATGCATGATTATATTAAAAAATTACCATTAAAAAATTATACAACATCACAACTTGCCATCAAAATATTAGTAAATGATGATAAAAAGTTCTACAATAAATCAAATGTTATGTATAATAAATATAATAAATGTAATACAAAAACAAATATTGTCACTACTAGACATTATGAAACTTCTAAATTGGGTCCTGATGAGTCCAGTAACCCTATTGAAGGTTCTGACAAGTCTGGAAACCCGATTGAAGGTCCGAATGATTATCACACACATGAATATGATACTGTTTTTGATTATTTATAAAAAAAAATTGTCTAATACTTATTGACTGAATTTTTGAAAAAAATTGTCTAATACTTATTGACTGAATTTTTGAAAAAAATTGTCTAATACTTATTGACTGAATTTTTGAAAAAAATTGTCTAATACTTATTGACTGAATTTTTGAAAAAAATTGATATTAAGAATACATTTAATGATATTTTTAATATAAATTAATAAATGACAGAAAACATATATTCAGTTTCAGATATAACAGAAAATCTTAAAAAGCTAATAAGTGGTAATTTCAAAGATAATGTATCTATCATTGGTGAAATATCAAATTTTAAATTGAATAGAGGTAATCTATTCATGACAATTAAAGATAATAATTCATCTTTAGATGCGGTTCATTGGAATTATGGAATAATAGATCCATTAAATCTTAAAAATGGTGATAAATTGACAATTAAAGGTAAAATCATGTACACAAAAAGTGGGAAAATATTATTCAATATAGTACACATTGAAGTAATGGGAATTGGAAATCTATTCAATGAATATATCGCATTAAAAGAAGAGTATACAAATAAAAAATACTTTGGGTCTAAAAATCCAGAGTTACCAAACAAAATCAAATCTATCGGAATTGCGACTGCTAGAGATGGTGCCGCATTACAAGATATATTGTATGTTTTAAAAAATAAAAATTTTATTGGTGATGTGTATATCAGAAATTGTTATGTACAGGGGGTTAAGGCACCAAAATCAGTTAAGAGTGCTATTGAATATTTAGATACTTTGAATTTGGATGTCATAATAGTAGCACGTGGTGGTGGATCATATGATGATTTGTTTGGGTTTTCCAGTAGAGATGTTATTGAAAGTATTTATGATGCAAAAACTTTTGTAATATCTGCAATTGGACATGAAATAGACTTTATGTTGTCCGATTTTGTAGCTAATTTGAGAGCACCAACACCAACTTTTGCTGGAGAACTAATAATAGGCAAACAACAAGAAATTTATAATCTAAATAAAATAGAAATGACATTGTGTAATGAATCACATAAATTAAATATGATGATGAGTGATATCAGATTATGCATCAATGACATTGAGAATAGACTTGTGAATCCAAATGATTTGATAACTAAAAATATTGAGAATATAGATGATATTATCAATAAAATGAAATATTCTATTATGGGAAAAGTCAATAATGTAAGTGATATGTTAAATCAATATAATGGTATAGTGGAAAGTATGATGGATGACAATGTCACTTTGTATTATAGAGGTAATGTTGTACAATCATATGCTGATTTAGCCAAATTGAACAATGGCAAGGACAAAAAATTGAAATTAAAATTTAAAGATGGAGAAGTTCATATACAAATGAATAATATAATATTTAAGAAATGATAAAAGACATAAATATTGATGATATAAATCAAAAAATTAAAAGATATGAAAGTTTACCTTTGAAAAAGAAAATTGGAAAAGAATATGATAGTATTAAAAATGAAATTGATGAAATTAAAATTAGTGTTGTAAAAATGACTGAATTGATCAATGTTGATGTGGGAAGTGAATATTTAGATCAAGAATTTATTAACGATGCAGGTGTACCAGATGATGATAAATTTGAAATGTTGTTGAGAAGATCACAAGAAATAACTAAAGAGTTAAATTTGGTTGATGTTAACAAAGAATTAAAGTTGTATTTGGAATTAAAGAGTATTTCGTTTTGGATTAAGAATTATATGAAGAATCAAAAAATGAATATTATTGAGTAAATTATTTATTTATTACACTATTTAATCTTTTTATTTTATCATTTAATTCGTTACATTCTGTAGTTAATTTTTTATTTGACAGTTGATCATTTTTGCAATTATTAAATGCTTCCAATACAATATCATAATTGCATATAAAAAATTTTTTCTGTTTTTCACTCGATATTTGTATAACATTACTCTAACACATGCTTCAAATCTTTGTGGGTATATCATTTTTATATTTCTTTTATACAAAGAATATGTATCATAAATTTGTTTTCTTTTTTTCATATTCATCACTATAATCAATTATATACACTAACTCCTTGAAAAAAGTTGATATTTACACACAATAGTAATAATGGACTAAAATATTGATTATTAATGAATAAAAATACAAAATTTGTTATTTCAAACTATAATTTGAGAAACATTAAAGGTCGTGACAGATTCATTGATAATATCAATAAAAAAAAAGACATTAGAAGAGTATCATTTACAAACAAAAATAGAACCAAAATTATATCAAATCTTAGGAAAATAAAAAGTCCATTACCAGATATAGACATTTGGGATAATGTTAATAAATTTGAAAGGGCCGATGGTTTTGAAATTGAATATGATAAAAATAACAATATTGTAATTGAAGACAATGAATGGGTGTCTGGAACAAAACCAAAAAATTATTTCTTAAATGATACTTTTTTAGATTGGGCCAAATTGTATTATCCTAATGGTATCATTATAAATAAACCTTATGGTAAAATCAAAGATGAATCTGGAAGATCATTTACTCACGCAAAATCAAATAATAATAATCAATTGAATCCTTTGTTTGATATGGGACACAAATTTGAAAATGATGTCATCAATTATATTAAAAATAAATTTGAAGGGTTAGTAGTATCTATTTGTTTGAATTATCAAGATATCAAACAAGAAAATATGAATAATACAATTAACAGTATGATGCTTGGAGTACCATTCATTGATCAAGCAGTGTTATATAACAATAAAAATGGTACATTTGGTGTTGCTGATTTATTAGTGCGAAGTGATTATATTAATAAATTAATAACAACACCAGTTTTGAGCACATCAGAAGAAACACTGAAAGCATCAAATTTAAATGGAAATTATCATTATGTTGTCATAGATATTAAATGGTCAAAAATGGAATTGTGCGCAAATGGAATAAATATCAGAAATGTGAGATTATATAAACCATATAAAGCACAACTTGCCATTTATAATTCTGCCATGGGAAATATACAAGGATATACACCTGATAAAGCATATATTTTGGCTAAATCGTGGTCATATAAAAAAAAAGGTAGAGACTATTATGGATATAATTGTTTGTCAAGACTGGGTCATATTGATTATGCTGGATTTGATTGTGAAATTCTAGAACAACTTCCAAGTGCAATAAGATGGAATAGAAATGTTGTATATAATGGTCACACTTGGAATCTCACAGATAAAATGATTCCACAATTATATCCAAATATGTGTAATACTTATGATGGATTTTCTAGAAAAATTAAACAAATAGTTGCTGAAAAATTAGATGAATTAACTTTAATTTGGAATGTTAATCATAAACATAGAAAAAATGGACATGAAAATAGTATATTTAAATATACTGATGAAAACTGCACTGCTGAAAGTATGGGAATCAAAGGTAAAAAAGTAGGACCAATAGTTAATAAAATTTTGGAAATTAATAAACATAGTTGCGGCGATCTTATTAGACCACAAATAATTCAAAATAATTACATGGATTGGCAAAATAAAAAAGATATTGAATTCTTTCTGGACTTTGAAGGATTAAATAAAACATTGTATGAAAAAACAATAGATATCAATAATTCTGGAGGAAATCCAAGTATGATATTTATGGTAGGAATTGGATATATAGAATATAACACATGGAACTATAAATCATTCTATATGAATAATTGCGCAGAACAAGAAGAAACAAGAATCATGAACGAATTTGTAAATTTTGTGAATGATAGAATTCAATTGCACATGGATATGTATGAGATTCAAGATAGAACATTGTGCGTACCACATGTTTATCATTGGGGAAATGCTGAAAATACTATGTTCAATCATGCCAATAAAAAAAATAATTATATCTGGAATTCATGGAAACAAAATATGGTCTGGATTGATCTTTGCAATATATTCAAATCAGAACCTATTGTAATAAAAGGAGCCAAAAATTTTGGTTTGAAAGAAATCACTAAATATATGCATCAACATAATATGATTAAATCATATTGGAAAATCAATGAAGTTAATGGTGGATTTGGAGCAATGGTTGGCGCAACAACATATTATATCAAAAAAGATTTGAATAAACAAAATGATAAAGAATTCAAAAAAATTATTGATTACAACGAAATAGATTGTAAAGTACTCTGGGAAATCCTTGAATATCTAAGAAATAATCTATGTAATAAAGAATAAATTAAAAGTATTGTAATAACTTTTCTGGCATTTTTGGCCTATCAATATATAAAAATTCATTTACTATTGAAAATTTATGTACTTTTTTTGTTTTATTAAAATCACTATTTTTAAATGCATCCTTCATATTGTTAATTACTTTTGGTGGTGATATTTGTTCATATTTGTTTATTTTATCTATAAATTTACCTATGTCATTTAAATTTTGTATCTTATATTCAATACTTAAATCATTCTTGTGCACAGAAATCAAATTATCTGTTATATTTGCAATCACGTTCATTCTATCATATATTCTCATTATCTTTTCATAAAAAATAACAATAATAATATTATTTTTATCTTGTTTGATAAATTTTATTTGAATTTGCATATGTAAATTCATTTCTATATCTATTTATTTTTATTTTATATATCACATAAGAATTTATTCTTTTTTCAATTTTTCTCTTATTTCTCATATTATTTTCATTTACAATCATAAATTAATACTGAAATATCATATATTATTTATTCATATTAACTCGATCATGTACTTATTATTTCATTTTTTTATAAATTAATTGTGCAATATCAATTCTGTCAATGATTCCAATGTCATTGTGTCTGTATCTTTTTTTTTATCATTCATAATAATTTCTCTCATTGGCTCAATGGGGTACTTGTTCAACCAACCAAACAAACCTAACTCCACATTCGCGTTTACATGTTTACACATATTGCTCATAATAGACACTGGATAAACAAGTTCATATCCACACAAAACATTAAATATTTCATGAATTTGATTTGATTGCTCAAAAACAAATCCAAGTTGGTTATATTGAGAGTCATAATCAATATTTAATTTTTTAGATATTTCAACCAAAACATTTTGAAATTTATCACTATTTACTCCAAAAAATATACATAGTGTTCCATTTGAATATTCTGTTAATCCAATATGATCAAAAATACATTGTTGGTCAATATTTTTATATGTTATGTGATTTTTTATCATAAAATTTTTATAATTTTGATGAAAATTTCCATGAACAATTGAATAGTTTGATTTATTCATTTAATTCATATTATTATTTATATTGTTAATGAATGAATCAAATATTAATAATTTCAATTTTTTTGTAATACTCAGAGAGTTCATCTCGGCCTATTAATCAAGCGTAATAAACTAAACAATCATATTATTCTCAAATATAACATTTTTACCATGCAATTCGTATTCATTCTTCAAATAATCTAATATATCTTCAACATATTTCATTTGTTCTTCATTAAGCCAATATTTTGCAAATAATAAATTTTGCATACTATCTGAATATTTGGCTTTAAATGATATATTCATAAATTTTGATCTTATTGCTTTTTCTTTATTGTACAACATTTTCTTGCAATATACTCCATATCTAATAAATTCTGGAATAACCACTTGGTCTCCCAACATTTCCAATATTTCCTTTGTTGATTTTTTAAATATCTTCTTATGCCCAAAATGATGCATACCATACTGACTTATTGCATTTCTCTCACAATCTGTCCTTCTCCACACTTGATGGTTCACAACATCATGAACAATATTTTCCTCAAATTCAATTGCCCTACAATCGAACATCGCAGTTTTCCTATTTATTTTCTCAATAAAATTTGTTGTATATTGATCTTTTATAGGTTCAATAAATTTAAATAAATTATATGTAAATCTATTTGCACAAAATGAAGCAGTAACAGAACATATTTTCATTACTCTACCATTTCTTATATGTACACTTTTATTTGTTTTATTGTCAAATTCTTCTCTTGTGCATGCCGGTGCAAAAATTAATGTAATTTCGTCACTCTGTGTATATCCTGTCACTGCATGAAAATTCTCCATCATATCATTCATTGTTTGAATCATTGACATTCTGAATATATCATCATATGGACTTTTAAAACCTTTTGTATAATTACTAAAGTTGACTCCATCTAATCTCAATATAAATGAATTGTATGGTTTTATTTCAACATTAAATTTTGATTCATATTCTTTTATTCTATTTTCCAATTCCATCATTTACTTCATACTATTGATTATTAGTGATCAGATATTCGCTTTTTCAACTTTTTCATAAATTAATACTTGTATTTTTTCCAAAAAAAGCATATATTCCTATCTCACAAACATTTTTACTTACATGCTTCGGATAAATTGGTTCACACTTATCAATTGCACTCAACACATCATAAAGACTTTTTATATTGATAGTAATTGAGCTAGGGGTGAGAGAACCATATTTGGATGAGCAAGTTCCAATATCATCATCACGAATTCTATCAACTAAATCATGCACTCCAAAAGAGTTAATCATAAATGGCTCTATTCCAAAAGTAGCTGCTTCATTTTTATTAAAATTAATAATTATCCTATCATGTTGTTTTTCAAATCCACAAAAAATTATGTTTTTAATGATACAATTTGGATTTGTATTGTTGTAACTTATGGATCTATATTTGGCAAGTCCAAAACTGTGAAATTTATATTTAAAATCTCCTTCAATAACGTAATTTGAAATATTTGCCATACTCTTAATTTATAATGTTTTTCTATGTTTCTTGTAAATGAGTAATGCAAATATTCAAAATTTCAACTTTTTCTCATAAACAAAATTATATTCCCTTAGTATCATTTTGAATACTTTCACAAAATTCAAAATATGATTCACCAATAATCTTATCATATGCATTGAACAAAAATAATATTAATGCAACTTGATAATGATCTTTCACTGTAATATGCAATGTATTCCCAAATATATTACATATTGCATTTAATTTTCCCATAATTTCTTGAACAGTCTGTTTTTGATCTACCTTGATTTTTAATAGCATTGATGAAGAATTATTAGATTTACAAAATAACACTTCATCGAATAATTTGTTTTCATTAATAGTTATATTCATATTATAATTTATTTTGTTACTTATATTACTATTTATTATAATTGCCAAGTTAATGGATATTGCAGTTATTTACTATTTCAATTTTTTTTATAAAAAAATCAGTCACTAAGTAGTAGACAATTTTTTTTATAAAAAAATCAGTCACTAAGTAGTAGACAATTTTTTTATAAAAAAATCAGTCACTAAGTAGTAGACAATTTTTTTATAAAAAAATCAGTCACTAAGTAGTAGACAATTTTTTTATAAAAAATCAGTCACTATTCTCAGTTATTATTCTATGCATATCATCAAAAATAGTATTTGGATAAATTGGCTCATATTCATTTAACACTTTTGCTATCCTATAAATATCCATTGGTTTAGTTATTTTCACAACTATATAAAAACAATTTTCATGCAAATGTACATCCAATTTACTTGCAATATCCATTGATATGCTTGAAAGCGAAATTCCAGAAGGTAATATGTTTTCTAAATTTGTGTTTGGATGATTATCAATGTGTACAATTTGAGTATTGAATGTTAGAGAAAAAGTAATTGTACCATCAACATAACCTAATAATGCAATATGTCTGAATATACAATTATTATTTTTGTTATAATATCTTTTTTTTCTATTCAATGGTATATCTTTTCCAAGAAAAAATTTATTGAATGTTCCCTCAATGATTGAATAATCTGATTGATTTTGCTTCTCCATTTACTTAATATACCTTATATTATACATCCAACAATTCATTACAATTTCAATTTTTTTGTGAAAATACTAACAAATACTTTTATAAAAAAATTGAAATTTAATAAACCTGATTAATATATTGATATTATGTATTATATTATAATGGATAAAACATCAATAAATAACACAAATTCAAATGAATGTGATTTTCCAGTCCATTTGAGATTTCCAGTTCTTCAACATGATGATGATTTTTTTAAATATATTAAAAAGTGTAATATGTATGCAGTCAGAAATTTAGGCAGAAAAATGGTAAAAAATGAAATTGTTGTATTTCAAGATTTTTACATGGAATATTATATGGATAGAGAATTAGCAGTATTACATAAAAAATGCCAAGAAAAAAATTTATGTGTTCCCCAATTAACAACATTGGTTGGTGATTGTTTGTTTGAATCATGTGTATATCATAAATTGGCTATTAATGTACAAAACCTAAGATATGGTATTTCATACATGATGTACATTTTTAAAGATTGTAAAGATTTTTTTGGAAATGGTGACACAAGAACACTAAATGATATATTCAATGACACAAACGAAATTGAATATGTAAAAAGAATTAACAAAAATATTGATGCTAAACAAAATGATATTAAAAAATATAATTATGATGCAATGTGTCAAGATATTTGTAATATGACATCATGGAGTAAATTACCAACAGAACTAATTTTAATGATGATCTCATTCTTATATAAAGTAAATATAATTATCATTAAATCAAATTCTGAATGGGTTAAAACAATCAATATGTATGAACATAATCCAAATTTTACAAATCATGATAAAATAAAAACAATTCATTTGGGACATATCGGAGAATCACATTATGTACCTATTGATTTTGCCAGTCAGAACGAACAAGATCAAAATCAAGAACAACAAAACTGTTTATTCTATACAGAATCATATGCAAAATGCTGTAAATTAATAAAAGAATATGAATCATTCGCATATAAATCATTCATGCACGCAAACAAAAGAAATAAAAATAAACATAATAATAGATCATATGTTAATTTAAATAAAGAAAATAGAGATGATAGAAATGAAATTGCTTAAATTTGCAATAATTTAAAACACATTGATTCTTTTTCATCTGGATATAATGCCAATTCATTTATTGTTCTTGCAAAAAAATAAGTTTTTTTATTCTGTTCATTCATTGTTGTTTTTGTCACCAATATATCATCCCCGTCTATATCCATTGTCAAAATTTCATCATCTGGAATATATCTCAATATATTCTCCCTGTCTTGCAATGACATATTCGATAATACATACCACCCAATATCATGCGGATTTCTCTGAGCCACATTTCTATATATCAAAAAATAAGTATCCTCTGTAAATATATTTATTGATTTGTCCTTTCCATCAACTAATATCTTAATAATATCCTGAATATCTTTGCATGTTTGTTGAGATTCTATCTTTGATGTTGCCAATGGATCATACTCTATTATGTCCATTGATACAATATTACTTTTTAATTTATTTATTAACATATTCATTTTCTCAGAATCTATATTCTTAAATACTTTTGCATCAAAACATACGTGCACCGGAAACCCATTTAACATATCATTCAACACATCCAATATAGTTTCAAACCCTAATGATTTTATTTTGTCAATGGTATAATGTTCTATTTCATATTCATTCAATAAATCCACATCAGATGTATTATCAATTCCCAACATCACAATATTATTCACATTAATAAAATTATCTTTAATAATTTTTATGTTTGTCTTTTTCAATAATATCGATAATGTTATATCTCCATAATTAACTTGGTCTTGAACCTGATCTTCAGACTCAGTAATAAGATCACATAATGAATCAATCCATAATATTTTCAAATTTGGATAATGTTGACTCATTGCTGGAATGGTTCCTAATGATACTGAATTATCTCCACCGATATTAATAATTGGCTTATATTGACTTAAATCGATATTTTTAATATGATCACACAAAACATTATAACCCTTACTATTATTATTTTCAAATAAATCATTTGGCACAACATAATCATAATGTGCTTTAATGTAATCTGATGCTAGTTTCATATTATTCTTGCCAGATTGGACTTTTATAAAATACGGATTCGGCATATTAATATCTAGTTATATTATTCATCCACATTACTTTTTAAATAATTTTCATTTTTTTTATCATCAAAAAATTGAAAATCCAAATATTTGATATGTCCAATAAACTTGAATTATTACATAAATGGGCGCATCAATACATAAACATAAAAATAAGAATCTTGAACATATTTTTGATTTTAAAGCCGATTTGGATGAATACGTTCCAAATTGGCAAAATAGTACGATGATGAATGTTATGTATATATTAAGTGAAGAAATTAAAAAAGATTATGTTTGCCAATTTGATAAAAATATCAATATTAAAATAAATACTGTAATCAACAATACAATATGCTCATTAAATGACAAAATTAATGAAATAGAACAAAATAATGAAAATGATAAAAATTTATTGTATTTAAAACAGTTGATTCTTTGTTTGAATGGTGGCTTAAATTTTTTTTTATAACTAATAAAATTCACAAAAAATTGATATTTGTAATGCTTGTAACATATATTTCATATATAAATTCATCATCAAATATGAGTAACAAACAAGAAAAACAATCTAAAAAATCCAAGAAGAGCCCAACAAATTCAAAAATGAAAATACAATTAAATGAAATTTTAAATACTGATACATCCAGAGATATTAATATTATGAAATGTGATCAATATGAATGTAAAGTAAATAATGATGAACAAATTGTTGGAGAAACTGACAATGTTTTGGAAGAAATTCAATTCATGGAAAAAATGAATCAAAGATTAAATGAACAAACCAACACATCTTGTGATCAAGAATGCAAATGTTCCAAAGAAAATTGCCAATGCAAAAATGGTAATAAATGTTCTAATGAAAATTGCAAATGTTCTGAAAATGGCATATGTTGCAAGAATAATGAAAAATGTCCAACAAAATCTACTTGTAGTGATAAAAAGAAAACTAAAAAATCAAAAAAATCAGAATGTCCTGAAGAAAATAAAAAATTAAACAATTCTGATTGTTGTGAACCAAACTGCAAATGTAAATGTTGTGAAGAAGGACAATGTTGCAAAAACAACAAAAAAAGTAAAAAGGATAAGAAAGATAAGAAAGATAAGAAAGATAAGAAAAACAAAAAAAGTAAGAAAGATAAGAAAAACAAAAAAAGTAAGAAATGAATATTTACTGATTAATTTATAAAAAAAGTTGATATTTAAATTTATTGTTATGTATGTTTTCAATATATACGAATAAATGAACCAAAACATATTAATAAATAAAAAAGAAGAGAATCACAGTGATTGGTATACAGAATTAATAGTTAAATGTAACTTGATTTCATACTATGATATCTCTGGATGTTATATCTTGTTGCCAAATTCATATTCTGTGTGGGAAAATATACAACATTTTTTGGATGGCCAATTCAAATTACGAGGAGTCCAAAATGTTTACTTTCCACTTTTCATCTCAAAAAATAATTTGGAAAAAGAAAAAAATCATATTGAAGGATTTGAACCAGAAGTTGCTTGGATAAAAAGTAAAGATGTCAAAGAAGATGTCAAAGAAGATGATAAAGAAAGTTCATCAAATCAAATTGCAATTAGACCAACAAGTGAATGTGCTATCTATCCTACATTTGCAAATTTAGTAAAATGGATGTCACAAAAAGATTTACCATTAAAATATAATCAATGGTGCAATGTTGTAAGATGGGAATTTAAAGACACTACACCATTTATCAGATCAAGAGAGTTCTTATGGAATGAAGGACATACATGTTATGCCACAAAAGAACAAGCAATGGAAGAAGTTATTGATATCATTAAATTATACAAAGAAACTTATCAAAATATGCTTGGTGTTCCAGTAATTTTAGGCAAAAAAACAGAAAAAGAAAAGTTTGGAGGAGCTGATGTTACATATACAGTAGAATGTTTCATTTCTGAATCTGGAAAAGCGATTCAGGCGGCAACTTCACATTGTCTCGGTCAAAACTTTTCAAAAATGTTTGATATTAAATATCAAGTGAATACAGAAAATAAAGAAGAAGTAATAAAACATGAATACGTTTGGCAAAATTCATGGGGATTCACCACAAGATCGATAGGAATCATGTTAATGACACATAGTGATAATAAAGGTGTTGTGTTTCCACCAAATATTGCCCCAACACAAATAATCATTATACCAATAATTGTCAAAAAATATGAACAAGAAACAAAAATTTATGTTGATAAAATAATAAATATATTGAAACAATCAACTATTCGATTCAAAGTTGATGCAAGTAATAATCATCCAGGATCCAAATTTATCAATGCAGAACTTGGTGGATCACCTTTGAGACTTGAAATTGGAAAAAAAGAAGTTGATAAAAATAAAATTGTTTGTTTCAGAAGAGATACTTGCACTAAAAATGTAATGGATTTTGATGAGAATCTTATTGACAACCTAAATAACATGTTAAAAAATATACAAAATAACTTGTTCCATATTGCAAAAGATAAATTAATAAATGCTATAACATATCCAAATGACTTTTCAGAATTCATTAATAATGTTGAAAATAAAAAAATGTGTTTAATAAAATGGTGTGATAAAGATGATTGTGAAATGAAAATTAAAGAGTTGAGCAAAGCAAAAAGTTTGTGTTGTCCTGATTTGGATGAAAATAAAGAAATTGATATGAGAATTGTTGATGGAGATATATGTTTGCATTGTGGAGATAAAGCACAAAATATATGTTTGTTTGGAAGATCATATTAAAAATTATACAAAAAAGTTGAACATTACATTGCATGATCAATTTATTTATTATACATCATAATTAATGTTACAAAATTTTCTTGTAATTCATTATACAATATAATGTTTACTTTTTATTTGGTATTTTTATATTATAATCATTAAAGTATTTTTAAATTTCTTCACAAATATTATAATGTCATTCAAAAATAAATACATCAAGTATAAAACTAAATATTTAAATAGAAAAAAACAAACTGGTGGAGGAATTCTTGATCCAGTATGTGATTTGTTGCAATGTAATAAAAATAATTGTAGATCTCATTATACTGAAGGAGAAAAAGACACTGTGAATTATAAAATATATTCTGGATCCAAATCATACACAACATCATATTTCCACGGTATTAATATATACCAAGATAATAATCCCACATATAAAGATTGGGTCAATATGGTAATTGAAATACCACAAGGAACAACCGCAAAAATGGAAATCAATAAAGAAAAATTTCTAAATCCTATCATGTATGATATCAAAGATAGTAAAGTTAGACATGTTAAATATCAAGCAAAAGGAAGTAAATTTGTAGGATATCCATTTCATTATGGTGCATTACCACAAACATGGGAAAATAAAGGTCATAAAGATGACAGAACTGGATTCTATGGTGATAATGATCCAATTGATGCATTTGATATATCAAGTATAAAAACTCACTCTGGAGATATTCATTGTGTAAAAGTTTTAGGAGCATTTGCCATGATTGATAATAATGAAACTGATTGGAAACTTGTTTGTATTAATATTAATGATCCACTCGCTCTTCAATATGATGATATAAATGATGTACCAAAAGAAACTTTAAATATAATAGATGATTTTTTGACAAATTATAAAACACCAGATGGAAAAGGCCAAAATAAATTTGCTAATAAAAAAATCTGGAATAAACAAGAATCTATTGAAATAATCCAAGATATGAGAAAACATTGGTTTGATTTGGTCAATGATAAAGAACGAGTTATTGAACATGCAATTGAAGAAGCTAAACAAGATATCACTAATATTTCTATGAATGTTGAAGGTATTAATGTTTTGTAAATATTTTTAATTCTTAAATAACCATTTTGTTATCTCTATTATAATATATTTTGAAACTTTACCATATTTCCTATATGGCATTATATCTCTTTTTATTATTTGAAATGTTACATATGCATCCAAATCATACAATTGTGGTATTTCACATATAAACTTAAATATTTTTAATTTATGAAAATTATTATATTTAGATTTGTCTTTGAAATCAAATGTTTTCAATATGTTTATTGATTTATTATCTAATTCTATGTTATTATTTAATATTTTTTTTACAATACGATCTATATCCACCTCAATCTTTTTATTATATTCATCATAAATATTTAATACATCATCATACTTTTTATTTTGTTTGTAAATTTTTATCATATTATCCACAAACAAATTCATATTTAAATTTGTTACCTTTTTATAATCATTCTTTAAAATATCATTGCATTGTTTAAAGTATATTTCTGCTTTTTCATAATCTTTCAATGCAGCATAGCTTGATCCAAGATTGTTCAAAGTAAAAATATTATCAGTATTTTCATTTGCATCCAAATAATATTTTATCGCTTCTTCGTAATTTCCGTGTTCTTGATAAATGTATCCCAAATTAAATAATGCACTGTAATTTTTATTATTCTTTAATACTGCCAATAAACAATATTTCCTTGCTTCTTCATGTTGATTAAATGCTAAATTAATTTCTCCCATGAAATTTGATGCATAAGAAAGTAATGTATCCATATATTAATAAATATTTATCTAATAAAGAACATGCATTTAATTACAATTTCATCTTTTTCGCAAAAGATTGAAATTATGATATATTGTCATGTCCAAAAATATCATTATATTATTACAAAATGTTGGTAAATATGAAAACATTGATACAATTCAAACATGATTTGGAAACATGTGTACAATCAATTAAAAAAATTCAACAATCATCTTCATTTCCCCAACACATAAATTCTACAAATCAAGACAAAATCATTGCACAAAATATTAAAATTATTGAATATTTGGAATATCAATTATACTTCAATTCTCTCATATACACAAATGAATTACTTACGAATCAACAAAAACTTTATAAATTAATATCACAAGAATTAAAAGATACACCATTTACCATTCAAATTCGAAATTATGAAGTATTTTTGGAAATAAATATTGATCTCATAAATATGTTCATCAAAAATCCAAACTTGAGTTCATATGCATGTTTTGCATTATTTGATATTTTAAAAAAAGTTACTATTTATATCCAAAACTCAAAAATATAAAATAAAAGTTATTTCTTGAATACTAATATATAAAAATTTTATTTATGCATCAATTAGTGAAAATGTTAAATAATGATTATCAAAATATATTACAAAGTAAATATAATCCAAAATATCATTTATTCTTTGATAGTTACAATTGGTTTCAAAATGCATTGAAACACTGGACAAAGCATACAAAATATGAAAATTATGATTATGATGCAAGTAAAATAAATAATATAAAAACAATCAATAAATCTAAATATATTCCAAAAAAAGTAGCAAGCAAAAAAATATTAAATAATATATATTCCATCATATCTGATCCAAAAATAACCAATTTTGATACAATAAGAACTAATTTAAATAAACTATATGAATATTTATTACCATCAACAATAGATAATTTAGATGATCACTTGAATCAAATCAAAAAAAGCAATAAACAAAATATCAACGTTGTCATTGTTGGTGCTGGTCCAATTGGATTATTCACAGCATTATATTTGAATGATTATTACAATAAATATAATTTTTTCAATATAAAAGTTAATGTACTAATAATAGATAATAGAACATATGAAGAAAGTATTAAATTGCCATATTCAAGAGTAACACAATTTGGTTTTGATATATCACAAATTCAACCATTCATCAATCAAATATTTTGTTGGAAAAATAAAAATATTTATCTGGATAGACAGTTTGATTTTATTAATGTTTTTGAAAATATGTTGTATTTGTCTGCTTATCATAAAAAAATTCCAATGTATTTCACAAAAAAATATGAAACATTTGATAAATTAATAAATCTTGCTAAAAATAACAATTTTGATTATATACTTGATTGCAGTGGAGGCCAACTGGACACTAATTTTAAAGATAACATAATGTGGAATAAATATAAATTCAAAAAAGATAATTATTCAATACAATTATATAATAATTATTACAGATTTTTCGTTAATAATAAATTATATCAACCAATCACTCTTGTATTACATATGTTCGATTCAAAAATGAAACAAATCCCAATTGGTAATATATTTGCTTCTGTTGATAATCCTGTTGATCATGATATGAGTATATTGGAAACATATAAAAATAAATACTTTACAAAAAGCGAATACATCAAATTATCAAAACATTTCATAAATGATAATTTTAGATATTTATTTCCAACTATAATCAAAAATACTAAATTGAAAAATATAAAATATGTGCAATTGACTTTTTTTATTTCGAACTCTCATCATGCTAAATTATGTGCAAAAATTATTGATAAAAATTTGATGTATGTAGGCTTGGGAAATACTTTGGGATACAGCGAATTTGGCATATTTTTTGGATTAAAAACTAACATGTTATTTTCAAAGCATGTTTGCCATTTATTGGGAATATTTAATGAAAAATAATTAAAATTTCAATTAATTGTATAGTTCATTACAAATGGTAATGTTTAAATATCTATTCGTATTTGTGTCTAACTCAATCACACCTTTGGATCTTAATGATGATCAAGTAAATGAAGATATTTGGTATGTATGGCTCAATGATGCGAATGAACGTTTCTCTCAAATGATACATCAAATAGAAATTAAACAACAATTTTATGATACAATAAATCAAATATTACACGATCTAAAAAAAAATTAAAAAGAAATTTAGATGAAACACAAATGGAAAAATCAAAACAGTGTATGTTAAAATTATGTTTGAAACAAACAAAATAAAGAAATAATCAATCATAAATATTATTATAAAAATAGATACAACCTAACAAATTTTAATAAAATACATAAAAAAATAAATGTTTGAAACATTGCAAATAATTTATTTGGAAATTAATGCAGTTTGATACATCTTGTAATATTCATCAGCTTTTTCTTGTTTTCCTGTTAAATAACACATTCTTGATAAACTGTTCAATACAACCATTTTCAAATCTCTTGAAATTTCTTTGTGATTAATTGCCATCACATAATAATTCTCAGCATCATCATGTTGTTTATTCTTATTATGTACATCTGCCAAATTACACATTGCTGACAAATTATTATTTTCAATTGCCATCAAGTAATATAACTCCGAATGATCTTTCTTGCCATTATATTCATACATGTATGCTAAATTATTCATTGATTCACCATAATCGCATTCAACACCCATCAAATAATATTTCTCTGCTTCTTTATATTTTTGTTGTTTATCATATAAACATGCCAATTCATGCATCGATTTGATATTTTTGTGTTGTATGCTTTGTAAAAAGTATCTTATTGCATCATCATATTTTTGCTTTTTTAGATAAATATTTGCCAATTTATTCAATATATTTCCTAATAATGTTTTATCTTCATCTTTGTTAACAAGATTAATTACATTTGTATAATACATAATTGCATTATCATATGATTGTTTATTATCATGTAAATCTGCCAATTTAATTATTACATCTTGATCTGCATTATTTTTTTCAAGCGCCAATAAATAATACTTTTCTGCTAAATCCAATTTATTTTGTTCTTTATACATGCAACCCAATCTAGAACATGCATCAAAATCATTATGATCTATTGCCATCAAATAATATTTCTCTGCCAAATCAAATTTTTGTTGTTCATGATATATTATCCCCAAATTACACATTGATTCATAATTTGCATTCTTCGAATTTAATACTTCTTCAATACACAACAAATAATATTTTTCAGCTTCCTCATATCTTCTTTGAATTGAATACATAACAGCTAAATTATTTAATGCATACTCGGAAACTTCTAATTCTAATACTTTTAAATAATATTCTTCTGCTTGTCTATATTTTTCTTGTTTACAATACGAATCTGCCAATTTAACCATAACTTTTATATTAATATCATAATAATTAATGGCTGTCAAATAATTTTTATTTTCCTCATTACGATTAATAACCATCAAATAATATTTCTCTGCTTCATCATATTTCTCTTGTTCATCATACATATCCGCCAAATTTATCATTGAATCTACATCATTCTTTTCAATAGCTCTCAAATAATATCTTTCTGCCAAAATATAATTTCTCAAATTATGATATATGAAAGCCAAATTATGTAATGCTTTAACATTGTTATTATTATTATATTTAATTGCTTCCAAATAATATTTTATTGCATTATCGTACTTTTTTTGTTTATCGTATAATGTTGCCAAATCGTATAATGCATTTTGCTCTTTGTTGTTAATTGCTATCAAATAATATTTTTCTGCATCATCATATTTCCCATATTGATCATATAAAATTGCTAAATTATACATCGCATCAACATTATCATTTACATCTATACTTTTTAAATAATACTTTTCAGCTTCACAAAATTTATCCTGTTTGTCAAACATAAATCCCAAATTATTTAATGAATAACTTCTTATTAATTTATTATTTACATCTATACTTTTTAAATAATATTTTTCTGCTTCATCATATTTCCCTAATTCTGTATGCATATTTCCCAAAAATAAATATGCTTTATTTTTCTTCATATTTTCACTTACTTCAGCACTTTTTAAATAATATTTTTCTGCATCGTCATATTTTTGCTGTTTTCTATATAAATTTCCCAAATCATTCATAACATTTGCTTTTTCTGCATTTGATATTGTTTCAATGGCATCCAAATAACATTGTTCTGCCTTATCATAATTATCTTGCTTGTCATATATTTGTGCCAATTCATATAGATTCTGATTGTAATATTGATTATCATTTTGATTATTAGTTTCAAATAAATTATATATACATGAGAACATTTGATATATTATTATATTTAGTATTGTTTATATTCATTTGATTTATCAATTTTTTTATTTCTCACAAAAAAATTACCTAAATATCTTATTGACACTTGCATTATATTCACATAACACTTTTGTGAATGTGACTGATTTTTTAGCAAAAAAAATTGATAAATAAACATATTGGGATCTTTAGTCATTATTAGAGAATCAATAAAATAATGAATATTGTTATCAGAAAATTAGATAAAACTACCTATACACTTACATTGACTACTGATCCTACTGTCATTGATCTTAAAACAGCTGTTGGAATCAAAGAAGGAATCACAGAAAATAAAGAAGTAAAACTTGTATTTGGAGGAAAAATGCTAAATGATGATAATGACAAATTGTCAAAATATGAAATTGTTGATAACTCTCAAATTGTTGCAATGGTAAAAGATAAGAAAAAACAACCTGCAAATCCAATTACTATTGCCACAACTGTGAGTGCTGCTCACCCAGTCAATCCAACCCCTGCAACACAACCAAATAATCAAAATGGTGATCAACCCATAAATCTATTTGATGAAGCACACGCACAAGGTGGAAATGATTTTGGTCGTGGAAATTTGGGTATTGGAAGAGAACAATTGGAAGCAATGTATGACCAAATGCAAAATGATCCACAAGCAAAAGAAGAATTTGCGCAAGTTGTTCGTCAAATCTTCCAACAATCTGGCAGAGAAATGTCAAATGAACAAATTGAACAACTTTTAAACAATAAAGAATTATTTTTGGGAATGTTGCAACCAAGACCAACTAATGGTATTAAAATTGAAATGACTGAACAACAGGCACATGATGTTAATGATTTAATGGCACTTGGATTTTCAAAACTTGATGCTTATCAAACATTAGCAGCTTGTGATTTTAACAAAGAAGCTGCAGCAAATATTCTATATCAAAATATGTTAGAAGATAGATTGGAAGGAGACGAACCAAATCAAAATCAATTTGCGGCTCAAAATCCCAATGCAAATTTAACTCAAAATCCTAATATAAACGATAATGCAAGTCAAAATACTCAAAGCACAAATACTTTTACAGAAACAGAACTAGCAGATATCAATGAAATTGTTCAAATGGGATTCAGCAAACCACAAGTTGTTGAAGCATATATCGTAAGTAGTAAAAATAAAGAGTTTGCACTTAACTATTTACTTAACAATACTTAATTTATTTCTTGATAAAAATATCATTATTGAATTTCGCTTTTACATATTTATATTCATCCTCATAAATAGAATTGGCAGTCTCATCATTATATTCTGTGTCAGTATCACATTCACTAAATTTATTAGATTCAGTGTCTAAACATGAATTATCATTTGTATCATCTGATTCCATATATTTATGTGATGCAATTCCCCCTCTCTGAATATTACTCTCGGCATTAATTTGATCTGTATTTAAATAAAAACTAAATTCAGCATCATTCTGCAATTGATACATCTGCAAAAATCCATTTGTTGATACATTTCTCTTTAAATAATCAGATAATACCTTGTTTGCATTCTTATCACCACCATAACACATTATATTATCCTTGAATCTCACCATATCAGATGTATTCTTCTTTGACATTTGCATATATATGTCTGAAGATACTACTTTACTCCATAAATTACTATAATATTTTGCATTTGTATCACCAACAAAATTATTCCATGACATTGGCATTATCATTCCCTCATTAAATTCAATACTATTATTTATAAAAATTTGCTGATGTAACTCTTTATACAAATTTGAAAATACCTTGGACATGTATGGCTTATTTGTTATATCATCTTTTATTATATTTTCTATACTTAATAAAAATTTTTGTGATGAATGCACAAATTGATCAAATATTGATAATAATATTTGCTTCTTGTAATATATTCCAACATTCAAATTCCTTATCTTTATTAACTTGTCAATCATATCATCCGGCATTGGTAACCCAGTCTCATAATGAGATGATATCTTTTTTAATATGTCTTTTTCCCAACACATATTCTCCAAAACATATGCAGGAACCTGCACAAAATCATCCTCAGCAATACCATGATCAAATGAATTGTATTTTATCTTGCTAAATAATTGTTGCAATATATTACCAAACTCCCTAAAAAATATCACTACTTCACCATGATTCAATAATGAATTTTTCGTAAAATTTGCCAATAATACAGAAAAAGAAATACAGTTTGATTTTGTCTGAGATAATGAACTATTGTGCTGTAATGGAAACGTTCTTATTTGATTATACTTTCCTTCTCTTTTATATAAATCCAAATAAAAATATCCAATCAATCTATTGTTCTCACCTCTTGTACAAGTATCATAAACAGCATACATCTTTACATCATCATGCCATGAAAAAGTATCCTCAACTAAATTTATCTCAATATTAAATGTTTCCCTATACAACCTAAATATTTCATCAATCGTTTTATTCACCGGAAAATATTTTTGAACATCAATGTCATTTAATCCATACTTTTTTTTCCATTTTGTAATATAATATTGCACGTCATATGTATGTATAATTGGTTTTTTATCGTTCGTTTCTTGCATCTTTAATTTTTTAATCATATCTATTTCCTCATTGTATCTATTGTCTAATTTATGCAAAAAATCTGTCAAAAAATCCTTTAATTTGTTATAATCCAACATTTGATCTTTTAGTCTATATTCTGCATAATTTATATGACCCAATAATTTTGCTAATTTATCCCTCAATACAAATAATCTCAATACATCATCAATTATATTATTGCAATTTGTATGATAAATTAATTCTATCTTCTTTCTTATACTTTCACTTGCCAAATATCTCATGCAAATATTGTAATTTTGAGGATTCAATTGTATCCTATATTTCGAATTTATTATTTGTAATCTCTTCAAAACAGATATTGGTAAACCTATTAAATCATTCTTTGATACATCAATATATTTTTCATTTGAATTCATCATTGATCCAAATATTATCTTCTCTATCTTTGATATCTCCAATTGTATCTTTACAAATAATTCCATATTATTCCTGTCCAAATTTACACCATTCTTCTCATACCCATCTATTATTTTTTTCAAAAAAAATGTATCCTGATCATCTATTAATTTATTTATCTTTCCATAATTAAACATTTCCATTACTTTGCTATAAATACTTTGATTTGTATTCAATTTTGATATATACTTAGTTAATGCATAATCGGCATTATTTGAACTTGATCTCACCTTACTATTTGGACTCACAAATTTAATAAAACTACACATTGAATGATATGATGAAGTTTCATATATATCATTTGATAATATGCTCAATGCTTTATAAAAACTAGAACTAGAAGTTATATTTGTTCTCAATAAATTTTTATTATTCTCTATAGATTTTTTTATTAATTTTTTTGTTTTATCTGTTATCTCTTTATCATCCATATTCCAATGTAACCATATATGTTTATCCGTCATATTATATTATTATATAATGTCTTATTTTTTAAGCAAATAACACATTTACATTAAAAATAAATATTACATATAATATATATAATGTTAAAATCAAAATTAGAAAAAGAGAAAGCATACAACTACTTTTTATTTGATGATTTTGCAAGACCTGATGATGGCTCAACTCCAATAAAAAATATACCTTATATTGAACAATGGATCAATGATGATAAATTTAAAAATTACATGAATATACTTCTTGAAAATAATGACCAAACTGCCACACATCTAATTAATAAATATTACACAGAAGTATTCAAAAATTCAATAGTCTGGAACACAACTTTCAAACAAGGATATGGATATGACGAAAATAATAAAAATGATAATAATGAAATCATCATAAACCTAATAAAAACATTGCCAATATTTTATTTCTCTGGATCTTGGACTGGATTAAAAAAAGATGAAGGACATGCAATTGCAATTAGTATCAAATATATTTCATCAAATAATACATTTACAATCACAATTGGTAATACTGGAGATATGTATGGCTATCATGGATTTGTATATCTAGAATCAATTGGTCGTAATATGACAAATGCATTCATGATATTTGATAATGTGACAGAAAAAGAATTATATAATTTTATTGATGGAGTATGTATAGCATATAACGATAAAATGGATGGATCGTTTTTTTATGAAATTATTCTTAATCCATTGAAAACAAAAACGAAAATAATACCTAATGATATCAGATATTATATCCCAGAACAATTGTCTGGATCGTGTTCATTCAGAGGAATATATTTAAATGTATATTACAATGCTGTTATTGAAAATAATATGCCACTTGACACTTTCATTGCATTGGATAGTTTTCTAAAATTAATATCAACAAGTCATTTAATTGATGGTGATATTAATGAATTAGTAAATGATATTGTGGATGATAAAAATATACTTGAGGTATTAACATTTGTTATAGACAAAGAACATGGAATAATAAAAAATATCTTAAATGATACTGGTTCTTCATATAAATTATATCTTGATTTGTACAATGCGATTTCTGCAAAAATAGAACAAATGTACAAAAAAATCTACGATTTGTCGGTTGATAAAAAAATACTTAATATGACACATGAAATGCAATATGTAGAATCAAATGATAATGTCCCAAAATTTCTATT
>Ga0302280_1000589_pt1 | contig 32261 bp, 27 predicted proteins | sample III_Fen_E1_1_FD_198771 | JGI IMG/M metagenome (GOLD analysis project Ga0302280, IMG submission 198771) | Peat permafrost microbial communities from Stordalen Mire near Abisko, Sweden - III_Fen_E1_1 | ecosystem: Environmental > Terrestrial > Soil > Wetlands > Permafrost | place: Sweden: Abisko... | reverse complement strand
AAGCACGTTGACTTCCAGCAGTGCAACCGTGACTCTCGCGGACGCCACGGCTGGCGCATCGATCTACTACACGACCGACGGCTCGATGCCGACCACGGCATCAACCAAGTACACAGCTCCGTTCGCGGTCAACGTCCCGAGCGGCACGGCTAACACCGTAACCGTCAAGGCATTCTCTCCGGCGCTCAACTCCAGCTACACGGATAGCACGGTGGCTTCCGCTACTTATACCTTTCAGGTGCAGGTAGTGACCCCTGTGATTTCTCCCGTGGCTGGAAACATCGCTGCTGGAACGGCCATAACAATCTCCGATGTGACTTCCGGCGCGACCATCTACTATACAATCGATGGCTCGACGCCGTCAGTGGCATCGGTCAAGTACGTTGGCCCGTTTACCGTCAGCACTTCCGAGACCATCAAGGCCTTGGCGGTGGGACCTGGCGCAAGTTACACTAACAGCGCCATTGCCTCGGCAACATATACTGTTGTTCAGAACCCGACCATTCAAGCCGGAACTCTGGCAACGGCTGTGCTGCTCAACACAAGCAGCGTCGAACTGCCTGTTACAACCACGAATTGCAGTAGTATGACCTACACAATTTCTCCAGCGTTTCCGACGCCGACGAACTTGGGTGGTGTCACTGGATCGATTACCTACACACCCGCAAATGCCTGCACACCGATCTTTCATCCGGGTTCAACAATGCCCGCGATGACCGGCAGTGCGTACCAATACGCCATCACCTTTACGGCAATCGGCGCGACCGGTACGACACCGGTTTCGGCAACGACCACGGTAACTCTCACAGACCCACCGATTGTCATGGACACTAATCCTGTTACTCCGGCAACCTTGCCGGCAGGTAATGGGAACGCGACTCAGACATTCAATGGATCAAATTGCGGTTTTACCAGCTCCAACGGGCTTACGTCTACGAATGCATGGTCTGGAACTCTTGCTGGTGGAACTACACCTGATAGTGCGAAGAACGGCATTCCAACTGTTTTTGTAGACTGCAACCATGTGACCATGGGCATCTCTTACTCTGGCTTCGTTGCTGGAGATCAGGTGTGGGATTATCTTTATAATCCTCCTCCTGGTGGCGGAATCTCGCCGAAGATCATTATAAACGTGGTCGCCACAACCAACAGCTCTGCTGTGTCTGTCTCCGCTGACGGTACGACCGCGACCCTCAAGTCGCAGTCCGTCGTCAACTATTTGGACGCCGAGGGGAACATCGCCAAGACCGTAACATCGGCTCCCGGCGAAATTCACTTCGGTTCCAACGTAGTCCCAGCGGGTGACATTCATCAGCTGGTCACTTGCGGCGCCGCTTCGGCGAACTTCTGTGGGCTGGGTAAAAACCAGCTCACAGTTTTCACCAGCAACGGCGTTGCAACCAAGAGCTACTCAATCCCTGAGGACGCCAAATTCGCAGTCGCGAATAACGACAGCGGAATCTACGTCTTCGCAACCAACGGACACCTCTACAACCTCGCTGCCAACGGCACGGTCTCACTTCTGGACGGTTTTGCCTCCGAGAAGGAAGTAACAGCTGCTGCCATCAATGGCAATGAGCTCGCCGCACTGACCAGTAATGGCCAGTTGCAGCGCTTCGATGTCTCCACCGGCGCCAGCATCGGGACTTACACAGTTCCCGCCGAGATGAACAACATCGCCTACACGCGCGATGGTTCCGTTATCCTCGGTAAGCTCGGCTCCGCGACACTCACCGTGCTGGATCGTTCCGGCGCGGTGCACACGTTGGTTCTGACCGTCCCGCTGAAGACAATCGTCCAAGCGGAACAGTCTGACCCGCTCATTTCGATGGAAACCGGCGATGTCATCCGGATGGATTCCTTCGGGGACTCCACTCTGATGGCCACCGCCCCCAAACCGGAAGACCTGAACGCAGGCTTCCGTATCGCTGGTCGCACTCTCGTGCTGACCCACGTCGATCCGACGACCAACGCTCGCCAGGTGCAAACCCTGGCAACCCAGCAGTAAGCTGGGGTTGATGTTCAATGAATTTCGGCCTGGCGCGCAACCACGCACCCCGCCGAATTAACCCAAAATCCCTACCAGCCTCACAGCCGGTAGGGATTTTTGCTTGGGGAGAGAAAATTATATTTTTATTTTAATACGGATTGGTAATTTTTCAGCATGAATATGGCATCTGCCTTCAGATGATCTCGGATCCAGTCTTTCTGTTTTTCACTGTCGATGAGTTCTCCCAATCCTTGCAACATTTTGCTATCTTTAGTTTTCTCAATGAACGCGATACAATCCAGCAAATATTCTTTGACAGTTTTACCAGTCAGGTTTTTAATGACTTCGGCATTGATGTCCCAGTGGTTCTTAGCAAAATACTGAATATCAAAAATATCTCGCATAGCCGTTTCGGTTCTCAAAGTCAAAGCCGCCAGCTTACCGGCAAACAAATAATCTTTCTTGGCCGCCATCATTGAAATGCCAAGATATTCTTTCATCTCGTAGAGTTCCTTCATATTTTCTGCCAACTTCCGAACGTTAATCTCAACCTTGATGTTATGATCCTCTTCGCCGTAGGAGAGTAATGCGAAAACCGTAAATCTTTTTAGGTACTGATCTTTGATCTTGCCGTATTTGCTTAAAATGGCGACAACTTTTTCAAAAACCATCTTTTGGTTTTCCTCGGTAACTTCCAGCAAATCAAAATCTAAGTCCACCGAGAATCTTGGCAGGTTGTAGAAAAAGTAGGCACAGGTGCCACCCTTGAATCCCAAGAGTGGACTAATAGAGACATCGGTATGAATGTCTTTTAAAATCTGGCCCATTATTAACTGATGTTTTTCTCTGTTCAACATATTTTTATTGAGAATTTTTCTTGTACTTATTTAACCTCTTGATCAATGATTTGTTATTATAAATTTTGACCAGCTCGTCACACTTTTCCCAGTCTATTGACTTTAGATTGTCGAAGTAGTAATTCGGGAATAAATAAATCATATCTAAAAAGGCTCTTTCCGGTGTAGCGATGCTATAATTGTCTTTGCTCTCGATGCCGGTCGAATTAAATAGAATCGTATCTTTCAGTTTCCTGAAGGTGATCGTGTATTTATTTACCGTCATGGTTTTCGGCCACTTGGCCACTACAAAAATTGTATCGTAATGCTGAAAAATAACTCCGGCCTCCCGGAGAGCAGTTTCGAAGCTGATGTATGAGGGGATATAGAGACTGGTCGCCAATTCTTTTGAATTGAAATTTTTGTCCTTAGCAAAAATACCTCTCGTCAGGCGGATCAAAGCACCCTGTCTTACATAATAAGATATCTTGTCTTTCAGCTTTATCTGATTATTTTCTTCCCAAACCAAAGCCAGATCCTTTGTGGTCAGGATAGTCTTATTTGACTGATATAATTTGGCAATTAAGCTGTTCATTTGAGTTTGTTTGTTGGAAGTTGTATATTCTTCCACTTCCAGTATATATTATTGACAAAATGAAGTCAAGTAGGTGCCTCAGCCGGTAGGGATTTTTGCTTGGGAGAAAGAACATAAACGATTTTATTTACCTACTTTTATCTTTCCCGTATTTATAAATACGACGACATCGGTCGGTTTAAACGGATGCAAATCCGCTGCTGCATAAACCACAGCTGAAGATGGTTCACAATCGATTTTGTTTTTGAATTTTTGGAAGGTGTCTCTGATTTTTTGTTCGTCTAACCTATAAATTGTATGTCCATGTGAACAATAAAATTCCATGGTTTTTGTGTATGGCGTCCAAGGTGTGTGCAGTTTGTCCGCAAAACTGCTGTAATTATTTTTTACGCCTATGCCGATGACTTTGGTTTTTGGACTCCAGTTAGAAACGCCTTCGGCCATCGCCACAAACAGTCCGCCACTGCCAACGGGTACGACAATGTAGTTTGGCTGAACCTCATATAATATCTCTTTCAAGATGGGGGAATAATAAGACTCATAACCGTTAGTCACATCCCAAATGACTTCTTCTTCCTGTTCGCGCGCAAAGCTGATGACCTCTTCTGGGCGTAAAATTTTGTGATTAAGATTTGTTTCAATCACTTGATAACAACAATCCTTCAACATTTTTTTAGTGCTTTCGGGCAAATCCTTGCTGATGATAGAAACAACCTTAACCGTATTTTTCCCCGCGAGCTTTGCTAGGCTTACTCCGTTATTCCCAGAAGTGATAAGGGCAAGCTTATCTACTTGAAGCCGGAGCGCTTCGGTTAGGATGCCCTCATTCCTGCGGTCTTTTGCCGTGCCGAAAGGATTAAAACTTTCGTCTTTAATATATATCTCATTTAAACCTTTTATATCCCACTTATTTTGGAATATTTTGAGAGGTGTGCGGCTTTGCATAGGATTAGTGTCCATTCTTTTTATTTAGAATTTTTGCCTGTTCCCAGGACAAATCAAAGACCTTTTTCATTGCATCAGTAAGCTCTGCGCTTTCTATAACCAAGGCAAATTTCTCTACAAATGAGACGAAGACAATTTTATTCTCGTATATATTAATTTCTGGAGAAAACGAATATTTTTCTTTCGGTACCAAGTATGCTTCGCGCAATTCATTTTTATTATGTTTCATACGTTCTCTAGCTTCGATAGTATCTGGGAAGATGGCTTGAATCTTAATATTTTTGTCGGCACGTCTATTATAATAGGCAGGATAAAAGTCACCCAAAGTTTTGTGACTACTTTCTATCGAGGCAAATGCTAATATGTTTTCTTTAGAGGTCAATGTATCTTCGTAAGCTGTCTTGATTCCTTCAACTCCTTCGAAGAACTGAATCTTTGGTTTCGGTCCGACTCCAACATACATTGATTTCAATTCAGGCATTATGTTATGTGCGGTGCCCACAAGTTCTGCGTATTTTTGAGCGTTGTCTTGTAAATATTGGACGATGCGTTCCGGCGGGGCAGGGGAATAATATTTGATTTTATGCTGTTCAGAAATTCCCGCCAAGCCTTTACTAACCAATGACTCTAATAATACATAAGTCGTGCTTCTGTTTAAGTGTGACTTTTTAGCAAGATCGCTTGCTAAGGTAGTGCCTGTCTCAAGGAGCGCGAGATACAATTTGGATTCTTTGTAAGTGAGTCCAAAGTTGATAAGTTCTCCCAAAAGGTCAATTGCCATAAAAATATTTTTTAGATATTAAATGTTAACAACAAATCTTAAAAATTGAGTTTTGAACTACACATCGCTTATTTACCGTCAGTCTATATTGTTATTATCTTTTGTCAACATATAGATAAAAAATATAGTTGTTGTTATCTCTTGACAACACCTTATCTTAGCCATATATTGACGGCATGAACTATGGAATTGTTGGTCTCGGAAGACAAGGTAAACAGCATCTGTCTGCTCTGCAGACGCTTTCTAAATTCGATTCCAATTTAGAAATATTTATTTGTGATAGTAATAAGGATGGAATTGAAAGTCTGGCAAAAGAAAACAATTTGCCAGGCTTTTTTTCTTGCAAAGAAATGCTAAAGAATCCTATAGACGTTTTGATCATGGCTTTGCCAAATGATAGGTATAAAGAAATCATGGAGCTGGAAGAATTGAATAATATTTCTATAATTAAAGAAAAACCATTTGCCACTTCCCAGCAAGAAGCGCAATTCTATACAGAGCTAATGAAAGGTAAATCTGTTAAATTTAATATTGCACAAAATAGATTTTTTGCTAATCATTATAATACTGCAAAAAAATGGTTGGATGATGGGCTAATAGGTAATATTTTATTTTTTGAATATAGATATATTCTGAACGATCAAAAAGAATCATGGTATTGGGATCCAAAAGCTGGAGGAGGGTGCTGGATTAACGTTGGTTGGCACTTTGCCTTTATGATCGAGTGGTTTTTTGGAACCCCGATTGATATAAAAGTTAATAAGATAAAATGCAGCAAAAGAGCTTGGAAGTATGAAACAGATGATACTGTTTTTGCGACTTGCTCCTACAATGGTTTTGTCGGGAATGCTTGCATGAGTGTAGTCGATAGCTCTACGGAAGACTCTTTTAAGATAGTCGGTTCCAATGGAACAATTATCATTTTAAAGGATAAGGCAATCCTAATGGATAACTACGGTGATATAAAAGAAAAAGTAAAAGCGGAAAACCTATTAAGTTATATGCGGCAAGCAAAAGATATTCTAAACGTAGATATTTCCAAAAAACTATTTGAATATAATATCAAAGCGATGAAAATTATTAGTAACAATATTTAATATTATATGAATAAATTAGCGATAAGTGGTGGCGAAAAAGCGGTCACAATTCCACATCCTCACGAAGTTTGGCCTCCTAAAGCAGGCTTGCGAGAGCTTATTGATATAGCCAAGCAAAGGAATAGAGACATAGGTATCAAAGGCAAAACAGGCCCGATAAAAGAGTTTGAAGATTTATTTAATAATTTTTTAGAGAATAAAGTAAAATATCAAGTTACTTTTAATTCTGGCACATCTGCTCTATTTGCGGCTTATTTTGCTTTGGGGCTAGAAGAGGGCAACGAAGTTATTGGACCTGCTTTAACTTATCACGCCGCATTAAGTCCGGCTTATGTATTAAAGGCAAATATTGTATTAGTTGATGTTGATTTGAGAACAAGATGCATTGATGCAAATCTCATTGAAAAAAGCATTACTAATAAAACAAAAGTTATAACTGTTGTTCATCAATGGGGTCATCCCGCCGACATGGATAAAATAATAGAGATTGCAAAGAAACACAATCTTAAAATAATTGAAGATTGTTCTCATGCACACGGCAGCAGATACAAGGGTCAATTATGCGGTACATTTGGAGACATTGCTATTTTCTCACTTCAAACAAACAAAGCCATGTTTGCAGGAGAAGGCGGAATACTCGTAACAAATAATGAGGAGTATTATTATAGGGCTACGTTACTTGGTCATTATAGAGATAGGAGCAAGAGCGAAGTTAAAGATCCGGAATACCAAAAATATTGGGTAACCGGATTCGGACTTAAATTAAGGATGTCGCCTTTTAATGCGATTGTTGCAAAACATTCTCTTTTAAGATTCAAAAAAGTAATAGAGGATAGACATAGATGCTTGAATTATTTTAATGAAAAATTAAAAGACATTTCTTACATAGAACCAATATATATTGCAGATTATGCATATATGGGGGCATGGTATGGTTTTAAGCCTATTTATATCAAGGAAAAACTTAATAATATATCACGCGAAGAACTGATTTCTATTTTGCAAGCAGAGGGTGTCGAAGTATCGGATCCGTCAGGCCCAATGCTTTCTACGCAGCCTTTATATGCAGAAGTCTCTGGTAAAATGTATCCCGCATTAAATAAAATGGCTAATAATCCAACCTTAACTCCTATCGCTAAAAAAATACAAGATGAGGCAATATCATTTCCAACCTTTTCAAACTACAAAAGAGATAAAAAAATAATTGATCAATATATAACAGCATTAAAAAAAGTCCAAGAATTAAAAGATGTTTTATTTAGTTAACATGAATAATAAATCAAAAAAATATATTTATGTATTCGGCAGTTACAGAAAATTCTTGAAATTTAAAGAATACTTTAACGAGTTAGAATATATTTTGATTTTTATTTCTGGTGAATCCTCTGCGGATAATAATATTGCAAAAACAAGGGATCAATTGTTAGCTGAATTCAATTCCTATTATAGTAAATTCCAGACTATTGAGGCTATGATTTCTTTTGGCAAAGGGAGTCTTGTTGGAAGTATTGAGGCCATAGCTCAGGCTTTTGAGGACATAAAAAACGAATATCCTAACTGTGCTAATATGCAATTCATAGGGCCTTCTGCAAAGGCGGCATTAACTTTTTGTAATAAATTTTTAACACATAAAGCGCTTTCCAATTTAAATATCCCAGTTGCAGATACTATTGAATTATTCGGCGAGTATGAACAGGAAATTTTAAATAACATTCCAAAAAACATAAAGTTTCCTATTGTATTAAAGGCTGAAAATCTATCAGGTGGAAGAGGCTCTAAATATGTTGCGAATCTCTCAAGTCTCAAAGAAGCCATTTTGCATTTTTATCATCTAGGTATTAGAAAATTTATTTTAAATGAATATATTTCTGGTGTAGAAGCTACCTTTACTGTTCTTCGTTTGGAAAATACTTTTTTGCGATTGCCGGCTTCGTACAAGAAGGAGACCACACCGGAGATGAAGCATCCAGATGAAAAAGTAAAAATTTCTGGTATCTTCAAGGAATTTGATGAATATTTTGAATATGTCGAAAAGGTCATGAAGGAATATTCGATATATGGTTTCTTCTCTTTGCAGGGTGTACTGGTAAAAAAAGATGATAAATATTCTATTGTCTTTTTGGAAGCCGCTCCTCGCATGACAGGTAGTACTCCGATTATGGAAGCTTCTTTGATCGATTTTGATATTTTTGCGACTATTTCCAAATGGATTATAGAAAGAAAAATCGAATTCGCTTACACAAAACGTTTGGCATTGCAGTACGCAAGCTACATACATAATGGAGAAAAAACCGTTAAGAAATTAATGGAAAAGCAGTGGATTGTTGAAGCGAAATATGAAGATCTAAGCGTAATGCCATACTCCGAAGATAATAAAAACCGTATTCGTATAAGTTTTTATGTTGATAACCAAGATGAATTACAGGAAAAGCTGAACACAATATCAAGTATTTGCGGAAATGTCGATTATACAAAAAATGTTAATGATGTCATCTCTTGGTTCTACGAGCATCATAAAAATTTAACTATACCAACTGACAAAAAAGTTTTAGAAGGTGTATGGGATGAAAACACAAAATGGGAATTTTATTTATCATCAACTCTGCCAGATATAAAACTTTGTTCTGCAGTTTTTGGTCTGCCTAAAATAAGGGAGAATATACTTTTAACAAAAACCCATCGCGGTTGGGAGTTGCCCGGTGGCCACATAGAGGATAAAGAAAAAATAACAGACGCTCTTAAAAGGGAAGTTTCGGAAGAGGTCGGAATGACTGTAGATAGGTGTCTGATCTATGGATACAGAAAGATTATCAGTTCTAAGGCTTTATATAATAGGAAGCAGGAACCTTATCCATATCCTATAAGCTATATTCCGCATTTTCTAGTTGCTTCTGACTCCGAACTCAAAAAGCCGGATGGGGAAGAGGTTATAGATAGCGGTTCATTTGCTTTAGGTTCGCCAGAGGTCAAAAATTCCCATGTTAAAGATATAATAAGTATAGGCACAAAGGAACTTGGTAGAATTTCGTAAATTGGATGAATTTACTTAATCAAAGAATCCCAAATGACTTTTATAGCCATTTAGGAACTTTTGCGTCATAGGCAAAATATCTTATAATACTGATGTAAACCAAATGTATTAATTATGCCAAAGTCAAAGATTAAACTATATCTCCTCGAAGCCGACAAAGATTTAAAACCATTCTTAAAAGAAGTTGGTCAGATTGCTCGTGCCTCAATTTCTAAAATACAAAAAGTCTTACCATTTAAAGAACCTGTAGATGTAGTCATATACCGTTATTACACCACTGACAAAAACTTTTTAGTCAGTGGCTATACTCCTACGGGGAATACAGTTTGGATCTATACAGATCCGTCACATAAAAATTATATAAAATCCGTAAAGAAACTTTTACCAATTACTTTAGCGCAGGAATTGCACCATGCTTGTCGTTGGCAAGGACCAGGATTCGGTAAGACTTTAAAAGAAACTTTAGTTACAGAAGGGCTGGCTGCACATTTTGAAACAGAAACTTTTGGCGGTAAACCCTCAGATTTTTATGTACAATTTTCAGATAAAGAAATACAAAGATTTTGGAAGCTCGCTCAAAAAGATTTAAACTCCAAAGACTTTAACTATGATGATTGGTTTTTGGGGAATATTAAGAAAAAGATTCCTAAACATGCCGGATATGCATTAGCGTATTGGTTGATAGGTAAGTCTTTGAATGGTAGAAAAGCCTCAGAACTTGTTATGTTGACCGCTGAACAAGTATTAAAAGGTAAATAAGAATAACTAATTTATGTACAAGACATTCACTGCAGAAGATTTTAAAAACTTTGTTGGATTGCCGAACGACTACACTGTTGATGGCATGCTTTGCTATGGCACTTGGGACAAAGACAAACAAGTCAAAATTTTTAAAGAGTTATTGGAAAGCACAGATCAAACAGTTACATATGGGACGTTGCCAAATTTTCTTGAAAAAATGTTAGAGTTTACCGTCAACGGCAAACACTACTGGTTCGATGTATCTTATGGTGGGGCACTACTTTCTGAATATCTGCACCTAGCTTGTTTGTTTGGATCCAAGAAGAATATTTTGCTTGGTTCGTGCGGCGGTTTGTCACCGAAAATGTCTAGTTTGGATATTGTTTTGCCGACATTCAGTTTTGGCAACGAGAGCGCTACTAGAATGTACGAGCGTGGAGCTTTGGATAATAAGCATTATTCGGATAAAGCATTAACAGAAGATTTACAGAAAAGAATAAATCCTAAATATAAAACTTGGTCAGGTGCTACTACCACTTGCCAAGCTATGATGTCAGAAACTTTAGAAGACGTGCAAAATTGGTCCAAGGAAGGTTTCTTGGGAGTAGAAATGGAAGCTGCTACAGTATTCGCTGTGTCTAAACATTTTAACGTGCCAGCTGCTGCAGTCTTATTTGTAGGCGATAACTTAATTAAGGGCGAAACAGTAGCAAGTGAAAGTTATAAAAATAACAAAGAAGCAAAAGAAGAAGTTAGAAGGGAAAAATATAGAGTAGCTATAGAAGAACTATTAAGCTGAATTTAAGTTCTGATAATCAATCTACTTTTTAGTTAGCCAATTTAAATCTAAAAACTTATTCTTCGTTATCTCCATATAATTCAGTTTTCCATTAAGCATAAAAACTTTATATGCCTTCGCCTCTGACTTAGAAGTAATGATTCTAAATTTGTCATCGATTACTTCAATTGCGGAATAATCATCCAAAGCCAAACCGATACCTCCATATTTTTTGATCAGTTTAATCAAGCCGAGTTTTCTATTTTTCTCTCTAATGTGATGTGGACTAAATGTAATATTGAATATGCCCAACCCCGAAACTCTTATGTAATTTTGGGATTGACCTTCAATAATTCTGGAATCGCTTAATCCATATTTGAACCAACAAATCGCTCCAGCACTTAACCCTGACATTATTATTCCTTTGTTGTAGGCATCAATCAAAACTTTATCTATTCCAAACTTTCTCCACTGCTTCATCATGAATAATGTGTTGCCACCACCGACATAAATAATATCTGCATTCAGAATTTTACTCTTTATAGTATTTAAAGACGGAGTCTCGTTGACTGTCAGCAGGGTATCAACTTTGCAACCCAGTTTCTTCCCAAAATAATTTTGCACAGTCTGAATATATCCTTCGGCATCTTTACTGGCCGTAGGAATGAACAAAAGCTTCGGGTCTTTCTTGCCCGATTGCTTGATTATTTCTTTGTCTATGGCAGTCGTTTCTATAGGGTAGCCGGGCCGACCTATCTCTCCGCCGCCGATTGCGAATAGCTTTTTCATGCCTTAATTATATAACTAATTTGATATACAATATAGACATGCTTAAATCCGAGCAAATAGCCAAGAAAATAAATAAGCAATTGCAAGTTTGGGGCAAGAACCAGACTAAGTTAATTGTGGCAATCGATGGCTATGCAGGGTCTGGTAAAACTACAATTTCTGATTTTATTGCCAAACAGAATCCTGATGTTTTAGTCGTTCACCTGGATGATTTTATCCATCATTGGAAAATCCGAAAAGGGATGATGGATAAAGCAAAAGATAAATCCAAAGTCTTTGAACGCAACTGGTACCGCTACGAAGATTCAGAGAAATTGATTAAAGCTTTTAAGGCTAAAAATAAAGGCCTCATAAAATTCAAGGCTTACGATTTTGATAAGAATGATTTTGGTCCAAAAAAATCTTTTGATTTATCCAAAAAGATTTTGATAGTAGATGGTATATTTTTATTCCACCCAGAAAATAAAATCAGCAAACTCTGGGACAAGCGAATTTATTTAGACGTTGATTTTGCCAAAGCCGACAAAAAGCGCATCGCTCGTGAAAAAAAGAAGTTCGGCAAAAGTTATGTTCCAGAGACTCATCCGGATAATTGGATAAGGTATTATAAAATCGCATATAATAGGTATATTAAAAATTACGACCCAAAGAAGAATAGTGATTTGGCGATAAAAATTTAAAAAGGATATGGATAAAATAGAAAAATCTGCCACGAACCATACTTCTATAATTATCAATAATAAAGTTTTTAATTATGTAAAAACTAGAGAGTATACACCCGTTTCAGTCTTCAAGAGCGATGATGAGTTTTTACGTATTGGGCCTAAAGATTTGTTAGAACCAGAATTAGACTTTCAGAAAAAACTTTTGGATTACAACTTTCCGATTCCTAAGATCATAGCCGAAGGAGAATACAACAATGAATTTTATTTTATAGAAGAATCTCTGGGGAATGTGACTTTGGCGGATTTATTTTGGGAAGATAATAAAACTCAGGGTTACATATCCGATGAACACTTCGCAAGTTTTCTAGCTGTATCTAAGGAATATGCTAAGGCTCAGCTCAAGACCTCAACGGATGAGCGAGACGACGAATCTTTTTATATGGGCATTCACATGAACGATATTTTAGAGGAGCTCCCGGAATTAAAAGAGGATATAATAGTAGCCTTTGGAAAATTAATTAAGAGAACATCTGTTTTGCCATTTGTTCTTACTCATGGCGACTTGAACGCTTACAATATTTTGGAGAAAGGGGTTATTGATTTTGGCGGTAATTTTAACGCTCCAGCGGGTTATGATTTAGTAACGAATATTTATCATACTTATATGTTCCCAGATGCGGAGGGTTGCGAAGCTGACAGAAGATATCAATTTTCTGAAAAACAAATATCAGAATATTTAGCCATGTTGGATGATGTATATTTAGAAGAATATTTACAAAAACCAACCGATTTCAAAGATGATTTTATATTTGCCAGAGCAATATGGGCAACAGTAAAAATGCAAGAATATCCCAAAATTCAAAAATGGCGATACGACAAATTCAAAAAACTTTTAAGTGAGTATTTAAACGGTGAGTCATTAGTACAAACTACGCTAAATTTATAATTAGCGAGCATTTGACCTTTTACAGCTCTTTCGAGTAATATAAGGGCAACAAATCGGCCGTGCCTAAAGCTTCGGCTGCGAAGGGGGAACAATGGGCAGAAACTATTATAATGGGCGCGGTAAGCAAAGACAGAACGGTAGGCAAAACCGTGCGCGTGGCCGAGGCGATAATCGCTCTAGGCGCAAAAACAAAGGTGCAGTTGGGTCTTTACTCGGCGGGGTGTTTGGCGCGATTGGCTGGTTATTTAAGCCGATCAAACTCTACTTCGAAAAGTGGACTTATACCACCGATCACTTTGTGCCGCATGGTAGCCGGTTATATTGGCGCGGTGACAAGATTGTCTCACATTCCACGAGATACTAAATGTGGTGTGTGATTAGTTAACAAACTGGCTGTCTGATTCTGCGAAGGGACTAAGGCTCAACTTCACCATACGGTGAAAAGGAGCAAGTCATGAACCGTAGGAATGGTGGAAGAAATTCTCATGGTCACGGTAACCATCCGCATCATGAGAATAAGAACAAGCAGAAGTGCTATGCTTGTCATCGGGACATCAGCGGAAAGGTTTATTTTTGGAACCACCAGCCGATGCACTCGAAGTGTTACCGCATCTTCACAAGTAGCGTCATCACGGGCCAAAACTTGTTGAAGAGGTACGGTATCGGCAACAGAACAGCACAACCGCAGCCAAAGAAACGTTCCATCTGGAATATGATCTTTGGTTCCTAACCTAATTCATAAGCGTGCAACTCACGCTTATGGCTCAACCTATATCAACGTGGAGGTGATATAGTGAGAAACGTGGCATTAGCTCTACGCCAAGTTGAACTTCAGATTGCTTCTCTGCAGATGCGAATCTCGCAGTCGCAATCCGATCGTGCCAGACAAGGCTGGCGGCCGTCATCCAAATGCAGGAACATGCAGCAGGAGCTCTCTGAACTCAGGCAGCGTCGCGAGAGTCTGTTGAAGGAGAAGATCAATTCAAGCCGCAGCAGCAATCGCAATGGTTACGGCAATAGCCGCGCTGGTAACTCCAACCGCAACCGCAGGAGAACTTATATATTCTAACCTGCTAACCATGAAATAGCCTTATGCCCTTATGCAAGCAGTAGAACCATGTTCTGCCGCTTTTTTGTTTGTTTTGGTTACTTACTATACAATTTAATTAAATAGTAATTTAACCTAATTATAAATTTATGACACATGCTTATGACGTACTAGCGCCTGAGGGTAGTATATATAATGACAATTTTGATCGACAACGCCAATCAGAAAAAATGATTAAATTTTTATCTTTGGCAAAAAATGTCGATGCGCTAAAAGGAAAAGATTTTTTTGAGGTATTTGCTACTGAACAAGGCAAGCGAGATTTTATAGAACAGCTTACCCCAGAAGAATTTATAGATTTGTTAAACGGAATAAACGGAATACTAAGAGATAGATCTAAAGAAGAATGGAATATGGACGGGGAAAACGTTCAATTGACAAGCTTTTTTGGATTTGGTGAATATACACCACCAAGGCATAGAGATAAGCCTGCGTTATTTGAGAAAACACTTTTGGTCGCACAAGATATGAATAAAGAAGGTAGATCATTAGAAGATGTAGCTTTTTTATTTGCAGCTGCTATCAATGCCATACATGCTTATAATGATGGTAATGGAAGAACAAGTAGGTTTGTCTATTCGGCGCTTACTGAAGAGACTTCTGAAAATACGAAGAAAATATTAAAGGAAGTTTTGGATGAATATGGTAGAGACGAGTTAGATATAAATCCAGGTCTAATAAGTTATGATGTCGAGAGAATACTCATAAATGAATTTGAATCAAAATATCATCTTAATCTTACGATAGATGGTTCTGTTAATTTTGCGACCTATTTTTTTATAGGTGAACATTATGGAAATATTGAATTTAACTCCAATATATCAGAAGAGGCTAAGGAATTTTTTAATCATCTGTGCAAATCTGAAAATAATTTAGCATGGTGTTCTATGTATAAGTGTCTAACAGAGACCCATAGATTGGATCAGTTTATTTTATCTGAGGAAGATTGTCCCGTAAATCCAGTTATAGTTGATAAAATAAATTTAGAGAAATTTGGTCAAATTGCTACCATGCAAGATATAAAACTTTTTTTCCATAAATTTATGGAATTTAAAAAGCGTTATGTGGAAACACTTTTGGACGTTATAGCCCACCCAGATAAGGACGCATATCTTATAGAGGATAACTCAGATGATAGCCATGATCAACAACCTGATGCGAGTACAGATAGAAGAAATATAGTAAAAGAACCAATTCTAAAGATTTGGAAGAGGTATATAAAAGAAGAATACGAAAGGCTCCATAAGAAATAAAAAAGCGTTTTGTATGATTATAAATAGTGAGCACTGTAAAAGATGAGATACATCGGTGACACTTTCCGGTATGATACACATACCTCAAGAAAGGATAATCTCACCTATGGAATTCCAACCGCGGCCCTGGTACAAACACAAGCCCTTACTACCAAAACACGACAGGTGGAGAGCTCAAGGCAAAGCTCTAGGTCTGTCGAAGAAAGCCATGCAAAAGTTAGAATGGTTCATCTACTACTATGAACATGGTTTAAAAGCAGCAGTAACTGCCAGATACTTTGGTATTACCAGGAAGACTTTCTACAAATGGTTTTCTGTGTTTGATCCTAAGAACCTAAGAGCATTGGAAGAAGGAAGTAGAAGACCAAATCATGTCCGCAGTCCTGAATTTCCAAGAGATATCGAACTGAAGGTTCTGGATCTTCGAAAGGCTAATCCAGAGTTCGGCAAGATGAAACTTCAAGCTCTCTACAAAAAGATCCACAAAGAGTCAATCACATCCTGGAATATCCAACTGGTCATTGAGAAACATCATCTACAGCGGAAACCATCAGGACATGTCCAGAAGTTCAGGAAACAGGCTGATTCCAAGCGTAAAACCATAGCTTTGAAGAGGGAGCAACACCCAGGATTCTTAGTAGCTTTTGATTCCATTGAGCTCAGACATAATGGTGTCAATCGGTACATAGTCACCGGCATAGACACAGTAACCAAAGTAGCCTGGGCTAGAGCGTACAAAAGTCACAGTTCCGTAACTGCCAAAGATTTCCTGATACGTTTCTATGCCATTGTCCATGGTAATATCCTAAATGTTTGTTCAGACAATGGATCAGAGTTTGAACAACACTTTGCAGAAGCTCTAAACTCACTTGATATTCCTCACTATTTCTCCAGGGTACATACACCCAAAGACAATCCAATCTCAGAGAGATTTAATGGAACATTAAAGAGAGAGTTCCTACGCATGGGCAACTGGACAGAGGATATCGATCTTTTCAACCAGAAGTTATCCCAATGGCTTCTCAAGTACAACTGTCTAAGGCCTCATCAGACCCTAGATTACAAGACCCCATTCGAATATCATTTTAACCACACATTTGTCACCGATGTATTCATCTAGTACAAGCACTTGCACATTTTCAATAATAGTAATAATATGCAATGTTAGCACACTCACAAGTAGAACGGAGGTTCTATGTCACACGATGCAATTTCTTTAAGTCAAAGTGCGTACTTTGACCAATGTTTAGGTCCATTCGATGTCAAATTCGACAAAACCTTAGGCAAGAGCGAATTGATTAGCAAAGCCAACTTAACAGTTAATGGTAGAATCACTGTAAATATTGACAGTGAAAAGGCACAGTTGATTAATGATAGTGAGAGCATTTACTTGCTCCATTCCAAGACTGTGCCATCTTGCCCAGATTCTTGGCGTTTATTAACTGAGGATATGAAAAAGATTGGTGTTCGCTCAGTGTCTGGTTTTGAGCTGTTGTCTCTCGTATGCCAATACAAAAAGCAATGCTCATCGAATCAGATATTCGCTTTGGCGGGGAAGTTCAAAGTCAAAAGTTTTTATGAATACGTGCCTTTTGTTTCTGAAAGCAACGGTTCGACAATCTTTGGATCAAACTGGTTTGGCTATGAGCCAATTAGTGAAGGCTGGTTTGCTGTAGTTATTACTGCTGTTAACAAACCATCAACAATCAGGAGTAGTACGTCAGTCTCTCGGCCAAAACAATCTTTTTATTCACCAATTCCAGCTCAGATTGTGGTTTCGACCCCAACAGTACAAAGTAGTAGGCCACATGTTTCTGTACCATTGTCTGTGCCTTATACTCCTGTGAGTCCAAAGCCAATTTCTACAGCGGCTCCAACAAAAAGTTGGACACCACCATCAAGTGTTCAGCAATCCCAATCTTCGTATCAAAGGCAATCCAGCAGTGGTTGGGAGCCCAATGTTCCGCTAATTGCTTTTATCGTTTTGGCGGTTGTCGCTATAGTGGCTATAACAATTTGGGTATCAATCAGTAATCTTCAACGGAAAAGCGCTCAGCCACAGGTAGATATTCATACCTCTGAAAATCTTTTAGCAACTAAGTCCGTATCTGGTTCTGGTTGGACCACGATTGATATCTCACCAAAAGGTGCCCCAAGTCCTTCTGGTTCTTCAAATTCTTCTAACTACAATCCAATCGCAAAAGTCTTTTCTGGGAATCAGATATACGGACATCCAGGTTGGTTATTCAAAACTTTTATTGCTGATTCAGACAACTCACAATCAGACGATGATTGTTTCAAAGGTACTCTAGTCTTTAACTATAACAACAGAGCAGAGGCTTCCGCTATAACTTTAGTTGCCAGTGAAGGTAACCACTATGTTCTTTGCCAACCTGCTGATAGCTCTGACGATTCAAGTGAGATTTCAATTGTCTTGAGCAAAAAATATACCGACGATGCAGGTGTACAACCAGAACTACATCTGAATATTGTGAGTCTGGGAGAAAATTATATTACGTATTATAAAGATAATTAGCGTGTGGCGTGTCCTTCCGGGCGCATTGCCATATTTTTGCACGCAATGTGCTCTTTTTGTTGGTAAATGGTCATTTCCGCGGCTATTGACAAGTTTTTATTATTCGTCTAGGATGAATAGAAAACTAAAAATAAAGGCTTAAATAAAGGGAAAAACGTTCTTTTATAAGACTAACCCGTATGTGTTTATACAAGCACTTATAGGCTAGTCTTTTAAAAAAGACTGGTGCGCCTAACGGCTAAGAGAAGTTTCAGGAGGAATCTTATGTCTGGCTACGAGCGTGACCAGAAGAGGCCTGCTGGCGACATCAGCAAAGGCCATGCCCACAACCCGTTTGGCTATCAACCGCCGACCGCAGCAGAATTTACCGTGATGTACGGAGGTCAAGAAGGACCCACACCGTTCAATAGGCGCAAGGAAGGAGTTTGTTTGCATCTCGTGCAATTTGAATTGGATGCAAGTGGTTCAATGAAAGATGAGATTCCAAACCTCATTGATTCCATGAACACGATTGCCATTCCGGCATTCCAGGGTGTGTCCAATAGTACTACGGCGAGAAATGGTCTTCGCATCGGCTGTGATCTCTTTTCTGAGACGATTATTCCTGCCTGGAAAGGAATGCTCGTTCCCAATAAGCTCAGTCCGCAACAGTTGTGCGTACATAATTTCCAAAGATCTGGCCTGAACGGAAACACTAATTTGTATCAGGCCATTTTGCATGGAATAGAGCAACTGGGGAAACTGGCGGCTTATTATCAGCGGATAACTTCTGAGCAGGGCACAAATGTCTGGCCGAGACTGCTTGTCTTCACGGATGGCGCAGATACTTCTGGTCATCCTGAGCTTGCTGAAGATATTATCAAATATCTTAGCGGCAGACAGGATCCCGGAGCTTACCAAACCGTTCTGGTATATTTTGAAACGGGATATGGGCTTAGCAAGGACAAGTTTGAAGCGCTTTCAAAAAGGCTACGCTTCCAAAGATATTGGTATTTTGGGAACGATCAGCCGATTGAAGAGAGACGCAGAACTTTCCGTCATGAGCTGCGGCTCTTCTCGTCAAGGACAACGGCTAGCAACAAGTAGCTAGGATACATCTATTGCTTCGGGAGGCATGCAATTCGCCTCCTGAAGAACCTTATGAATTTTCTTGAGTGTATTTTGTACATTCAAGAAAGTCCTGTAAGGCAGGGCTTCTCAGATTAAATTTTTCTCAGGAGGAATCTTATGTCTGGCTACGCGCGTAATCGCAACCTGTTTGGCTATGTACCACCGACCGCAGCAGAATTTGCTGCAAAGTACGGAGGTCCAGAGCCTACACCCTTTGATAAATCCAAAGAGAGAGATCGTTTATGCCTTGTGCAATTTGAACTGGATGCCAGTGGTTCAATGATGCCTGAGATTCCAAACCTTATTGACGCCATTAACACAATTGCCATTCCGGTATTCCAAGGTGTGTCCAAGAGTCTCCAAACAAGGGTTGGCCTACGTATCGGCTGCGATCTTTTTTCTGAGGAAATTGTTCCCGCTTGGAATGGTATGCTTCCACCAAATCAACTCAGTGTACAACAATTGCACAAACACGATTTCCAAAAACCTGGTCTGAATGGAAACACTAATCTATATCAGGCCATAATGCATGGAATCGAAAAGCTGGGGAATATCGCGGCTTATTATCAGAGGATCACTTCTGTCGAGAGTGGTACAAACGTCTGGCCTCGGTTGTTGATTTTCACGGATGGTGCAGATACTTCCGGTAGCGACAAGCTCGTTGACGAGATCTCCAGGTATCTCGGAAATAGGCGAGACCTGGAAGCCTACCAATCCGTGTTGGTGTATTTTGAGACTGGATATGGGCTTAGTAGGGGTAAATTCGAGGCTCTTTCCAATCGTCTGAACTTTCAAAGATACTGGCATTTTGGCAGTGATCAGACGATCGAAGAAAGGCGAAGGGCTTTTCGCCACGAGCTCCAGCTTTTTTCTTCAAGAATCAAACCTGGAAAATAACCAGACAACAAAGATAGCTATCTACTGCTTCGGGAGGCATGTAATTTGCCTCCCGAAGAACCTTATGAATTTTCTTGAGCGTATTTCTGTACATTCAAGAAAGTCCTGTAAGGCAGGGCTTTGCAAGTCTTCAATTTCTTCAGGAGGAATATATGATTTGCCGATTGCGTGATTTACGAATGGTCATGTTGCAGTTTAGTTTCTCCAACCCGGATCATGTTCCTTCTTTCATTTTCGATCGAAGGAAAGAGACTGCCGATGAATCTAACACTAGGCAGGAGCACAAGGCTTTGTCGAATACGGATGGTTTGATTCCAAAACCGTATCCAACCTCGGTAATGCTTGAGGGATTGCCAATGTCATTACTCGAGGCAAATTGGGTAATGGTAGATGGCTTCTTCCAACGCAGGATTAATCCAAAAAATCCTGATGCCTCTTATAATACTGTTCGTTTCAGTTTTGTACATGAGAGCAACGTCGACAAAACCGCAGAGCAAAAACTTTTCCAACGCCACTTTATGCCAGTTGTCTTTTGCGAATTGCAGGAAATTGTTCAACTCGCATTGTGGCGTCTCCGTATGTATAACAATCAACATTACTCAAATGGTGCTGCCGCTCCTGGCCAAAGAGCTTTAAGTATAAATCTTGAAGCGCGCCAACCTTTGTATGAATCTGATGGTAGATCGTCAAAATATAACGGTAAACCAGTGGTGGCTGAGAAAAAGCTAGTGCTGAATACTCGTGGAGAATTCAACTTGATCAGCTTCGATCTGAATTACCAAATCTCAAAATTAGTAAATGACATTTGGGGACAGCAAAGTGCGCGTAGTACTGTCAGTTCTGTGCCGAATTTCCGAACATCAGTAAAAACTGGTTGGTTGAAAGTCTGATATTTCACAAGGATCCAGGAAAAGGAGAAGACCATGAAGGTACTTGTAGGAAGTGCATTGGTTGAAGTGTCGGATGCGGATCAAGTCGGAACTGGCGGACAGGCCGTGGTAAGCAAGTCAGGCGGCTATGCTTTAAAGATCTTCCATGATCCAGCTGAAGCCTCCTCAGTTTGTCAGATTTTGCGCAATCACATCAAAGAGGGTTCATATGCGCAACTCGGACATATCTCAACGATTCCTCAAATGATTGTCAGGGATGAGTCTGACTCAAAAGATTTGGGGTATGCTATGGAATTACTTTCGGGATTCCAGAGTGTATCTGATTTGGCTGATCGTGAATTCCGCGGTGAAAACAAATTAGGATTGCGTGCAATCATCCACGTCTTTGCGGAATTACACCTCGCACTCAGATCTATTCACGCCAATGGTTTTCGCGTGGGTGATTTGAATGTAGGAAATTTTCTCTTCAAATATTCCGAGGATGGCGTAGCCTTGCGCGCAATTGACGTTGACAGCTGGGCCTATGCTGGGGTGGAGGGTTCGAGTATTCCTTCATCACTTTTGCCTGTCTCTAATCAGGATATAGAACATCCAAAACTCGTGCTTGATGGCTTGACTGGTCCAGAGTATTTTCTTCGTCTAGAGGAGCGTGATTGGTATGCTTATGCTTTGCACTTAACTTATGCTTTGACAGGCATAGAACCTTTTAGGCAAGGGGCACATCAAAATCCATCGGTTATAATTGGTTCTGATGAAAGAAAAAAAAGAGGTATGCACCTCTGGCACAATCAGATAAAGCTTCCACCAGAAGCACGAATAGCCAGTGTGAGATTGGGAGCAAAGTTGCGCTTCCTGCTTAAGAACTGGTTGGACGTTAATGCTCGCGGAGAATTTCCACTGCATTATCTGATTGGTGATTTTATCACCGGACTTCGCCGTTGCAAGTGTGGGCTTGAATCTCACAAAAGCTGTGGTCGTTGCCCAAAGTGTTTCACCCCGCTATAAGGAGAAATCAGTGTTCTACTACAATCGGCGTTCAATGCGCTCAGGCTAAAGGTAAAGGATTAATTTAGCCTGAGCTGACTTTTTTTGAAAGATTTTCCAAAGTAAGTCGCAAACTTTTTTTGGAAAGTCCTACAAATTGGACTTTGCAACTTATCAAACCTAAGGAGGGTATGATGGGTAAAACAGTTAACATGAGTAAGAAATCGATTGGTCTAGGTGATAGTTTTAGCGTGGATCAATTTGGTTTGAATATTTCTTCAAATGCCCATCGTGCCGAAGACGCTTATAAGTTTGGAAGCGTCTCTGTTACGAATGGAAAAGAAGAAACAACATTCTACATTTCGGTCATTTCTGATGGTTGCACTGCAGAAGAAACTATTCGTTCAGACTATGGTTCTAAATGGCTGGTAGAAACATTCTACCATCACGCGGAGTCATTATTGCAAGCGAAAGGTTTCTTGGGGGCTAATCTCATGAGAGAGGCTGTAATATCCTGCTTGCGGGATATGAAAGCGTATATCTCTAGAGACTCGGATTCATTGTCTAATGAGTTCAATGGATATAAAATATCCGAAGAGTTAGTCGCTACCTTGTACGCTTGCATCGTTGGTAAAAAGGAAACAATCCTCTTTTTGGGAGGTAATGGTAATGTCCTCTGTAATAATGCTTTATTTACAGTCAAACAATCACCAGGCGATATGTATCCTTTGTATTTGCATTGGTTTATTGAGAATGAGTGGGAAAGCAAATTTGACGAGTGCTTCTCGATCATCTCTTTGGAAACTAATGCAATTACGTCGCTCATAATTGCAAGTGATGGACTGTGCGAGCACATGGAAAATTATCTTCGTGGAGGTCGCAATCCGTCCTTACTTAAAGAGATGGTCAGTAATTTGCACAAAAGTACTAACTATTTTCAAATAATCACAGAGCCTTCACATGGGACAGTTACTCCTGACCAAGATTTTGTCTATTGTTCCAATGGAACAGATGATGCCACCCTTATCGCATTGACCTTCAATAATTTGCAAAACTTATCCTCTGTAGTTATTGAGGACCCTTTGCAAATTATTGAAAAGGCAATACAACTCCTGAATCAAGTTGACAGAGAAGCTTTATGTCCTCACAAACCCACATCTCAACCCGATGATATTGAGTTTCCTGATCCGTCATCTATTCAGGCTATCGGGCATGAAAGACGGGATTTTGACTTCAGCTACTATGCCGCAGATTTGGTCTGTGGTCAGCCATTGACTTCAACAGGTACTGATTTGTCTTTGCGCCTAGACTTGGAGAAAGGAAGGGTCATCAAATGCATGTTTGGTGCTTACGGTCCAGGCGTGGTTGATAATGATATCACACTCAAGGCACAGCGGCGCATCGAAGATCTAAAAAAGTCTGGTCTTTGGCGGGAGTTGAAAGGTCTTGTTCTTGAGCCTTATGGTATTTACGAAGACACGGCAAATGGAGCACAGCTCGGTTTCGGCTATTTTGGAAGCGAGAAGTACATGCCATTGCTTTGGTTCGCAGATTATCAGTGGTGCTTGGATAACTCTTTTGGTTTAAGTCATACTAGTATCATCCTTGCTCAAATCAGTGAGCTGCTCGAGAGACTTCATTCACTTGGGGTTTATGTGGGCAACTTGCGGTTGGAAGATATTGTGGTCAGAGTCATTGATCACAATTCTTGCAAATTTGACGTCAAATTCATTAACTCTGAAGTTTGGGCAATTTATCGTCCAGATCTTGGACTGAACACTGGTTATCTCGGATTGGACAGTTCTCAGATTCATCCTCGATACTTTCAATTCATGCTTGGCGGTGACACTGTTACAAGAAGGGATCACGATGCCTACGCCTTTGCTGTACTTATGGCTTGGCTCTTCTGCAAGATGGATCCTTTTGGTGGAGTGCTTAAGTCCGATCCTGTTGCTGACAGACGGAAGAGAATGGAACTTAACAAACCAGTTTGGAGCAGAGAAGTAGAATGGCCTAAACAGGTATCAAGGAGTTCCGAATCTCGAACCGTGAAAGAATTTTACAATGGATCAATGAAAGGTCTTTCGCCGGGTGTTAGGTTGGCAATCTGCAGTATCATATCAACTCCTAAGGTTAAAGGTATTACTGAATTACTCCTCACAATGTCTAATTCTTTGATAATATGTAAATCTTGTGAGGCGATTCAATACCCGGGAAAATCTACTTGTGTAAACTGTGGAGCTCGTATCAGATCTAGGTGATTATCAATACAGAGTTGGTATCAATCTGGATTTAGTACAATGAAAACCTGAGGACGGAGATTTTATCTCCGTCCTCTTATTATTTATTACTCACTTTATAACACATCAAATTTTATAAAAGTATAGTATTTAGCTGAGTTTAAAAAGTAGACTAAGGTATAGTTCATTTTTATTTCGACCAACTTTATCAAAGGTTATTGATATCTCATTATCATTATCATCAACTATACCTATATCTGATATTTTATCTGATTGGTCGCCGTCGGCTTTATCTACAATAAATTGAAAATCATTTTTCTGCAATAAGTCTACTATTTTATCTTGATCAGTACTTGGTATATTAGCTGTATTTGGTTCTAACGATGATTTTCCATCTTTTATATTTTGCACAAAGCTGGCAAACAATTCTCGAGCTTCTTTTGCCGCAGCAGTATCTATCTGCGCTTTACTTAGAGCCGCATCTAAACCGCTAAAGAACTTTGGAAATTCACCAGAAATTTCTTTTTCTAATTCTTCAGGAGATTTTAAGTTTGGTTGCGTATTCACATTAGGATTCAACACATTCCCAGTTGTGGTAGGGGGTTGTTGTACTCTATTTGGGTCAGCGTCTCGTAAACCTTCCAATATAGGAATTAATGCGGCTTCAATATCTTCGGCAGTGCGATAGGTATTTACGTTATATCCGCCATCTGTATTAAGTTCGACAGCTTTTCCAGATAAATCATTGCTATCTACATAAGGATAGAACTTTATATCATCTGTTAAATATTGCACAAGATCCTTATGAGTGTCTAACATCTCGCGCATAATTATTTCTAGATCATGTTTAAAACTATCTAGCTGTTGTACATTCGTCAACGAATTAGCTGGAAATTTTTCGGCGATTTTTTCTACGTATTCCCTGATCCCTTCCATTATCGATAACTCTTCAGACGATAAGGATTCTGTATTGAGGACTGAAGGATTATTGATTTCGTTAGATGGTTCTGTCGTCGCGCTAAAATCTTCTATATTTGCGCTAGATCCTGCGGTTGAATTTGGTTGAGGTGTTTGATTCGAAGCGCTAACAGAAGTCGGTGTGCCGCTTGTTGGGTTTGTTGGACTTCCGGCGGCTTTTTTAACCGCAGCTTCGGCTGCTTTTTTTGCTTCGATAGATTGGTTCAATCTATTCAGGTTTGGTTTATCCAATACATTTAGAGTAACAGCAAGTTCTTGAGTGATTTTATCAAAATCGGTACCGGGAGCAGTTGCAGAAATAATCAACATATCTCCACTGGTGCCAGTAATAGCTACCGGTTTAGCATTTTTGGTTCTTCTTTGATCGACTAAGTGTATTTTATATCCCTTTAGTTTGTTTACAAGTGCTTCTGTTGCATCTTTACCTAAAGTGTTTCGCCAAAATTCTACAACCGAAGATAAGTTTTTCTTAAAATCTTGGACCTCGGAGACAGTTGCCTTTTTTTCTGGATCAATTTGCATTGAATCCACAGCTTCTTTTATACTAACTCGATTTTGTTCGCTTAAAAGTTCTGCTGGCGTTTTTGGTTGTGTGCCTGGTGGGGGATTATTCAGATTTCCTGCTGGAGTACCCGTACTGGCTGTAGCTGGTGGGTTGTTCGGGCTCACATTCGGTGTTCCTGCTGTTTTTGGCGCCGTACTCCCAGTTGATGGTTGCTGCGTTGCTGGTTGAGTTCCTGCACCTGCTGTTGTTTGTTGAGTATTAGCGTTTTGCGCAGGGGGAGTGGTACCTGTTTTTGATGTAGTGCCAGCCGTGATTCCGGGTGGTGTGTTTGTCGTGTTTGTAGGTGGATTATTTCTAGTTTGTGTGGCAGCTCTTTTTTCTTCAATTACTTTTTTGAATGCATCTAAATCATTCTTATCCAATACGCCTGCGCCTAAGATGGCTGTTAATTGCTCAGCAATTTCGTCTTCGTTCCCATTGTATAAGTCGGCAATTTTTAATACATCATTTTTGTTTCCTGTGATGTCAACGGACTTATCTTTATCTTTACCCATCTTCAAATGAGTCAGAGAAATTTTATATTTCTTTAACTTTTCTACAAGTTTATTGAATTTATCATCATCAAAGTTTTTCTTCCAAGATTCAACTATTGTTAATATACTTAGTCTGCTAGTCTCTTTATCTTGATCCGATACCGCTTTGTCAGGTACAAATTGAAGTTGGTCCGTTACAGCTTTTATATCGGCTTTTTCTTTTTTGTTGAGAATTCTTTCTGGCGAACCAGAACCTGGTTTGGGTGGATTATTTGGGCCACCAGGATTTTTTGGCGCATTTGGATCACTTGGTAACGGCGCTGTATTTCCAGGATTCCTTGGAGCATTTGGTGGAGTTCCATTCGGGGAATGTGGCGCATTAGGATTTGGTGGGGTTTGAGGAGGTGTGCCTGGTGTTTCTGGCCCTGGTGTCACTCTAGACTGAGCCTTCTTTTTCCCCAAATTATAAATAGCTGCACCACCCATAGCTGCTATACCAAGACCAGCGAACCACAAATACTTCTTAGCCATATCTGTTGAAGGGCTTTCGAACCATGTCAAAGCTTCGGGTCCAATTTGCTCTGCAGCGTTTCTGGCACCTTGCATCAACGGATCGGCGAGGTCATTTGCGCGGTCGGCAAATTCTCCAAAGTTCATCATCAACTCTCTGGTGTGATTGGAAAGTAAATGTCCAGGAGTGTTCAATAAATTGTGCAGACTATCAAGTTGCACAGGATTCAGTCCGCCTGCGTGATTTAGCGCGTCCATAATTTGAGCGCCAGAGAGCGTGATTTGTTGTCCAGGGTAGACGATAGAGGATACACCTTGGTGCAACAAATCATTTTTGAGAATGTAATCTTCGGCGTAAACTAATTGTTCAGGGGTGAAGTTTGGAGTCCCTGTCGGGTTTAGCATGTGCGCGTTTGTCAGCAAGTCATGAATCCCTTTGCGCGCGAGATGGGTGAGGCCTTCGCCATGCAATGCGGTTTCTGTGTAGTTCGCTCCGAGAATTTTGTCTGAGCCTTGCTTGATGGCGGAATCGTAAGCGTGCTGTTTTAATCCGCCGAGCGCTTCTATGTGATGTTGAATAGCGTCGTGGGCCAAGTCTGGATGCATAAAGTCTGAAATGACACCGGCTACAGCTCCACCGATTGCGCCGCCTACCGCTCCAACTAGAGCGCCTTTGCCGGCAGCTTTGGCAACATCCTTCCAGATGATCTTACCTTCAGCTTTGATTTTGAGCTTATCCATCAGCTCTTTGACTTCCTTTTTCTGATCCTTGTTCAGGTTCTTTCTTTCGAGAGCAGACGTCTTTAAGATGAAAGCGATTTTGTCTCTTTCTGGTTTGCCTGCAAACTCAGCTTGATTCATTTTTGTGACTAAGGAAGTTTGAGCTGCTTGTATTTTTGCTTTTAGTTCTGGGACTTTAGATTTGTCATTTACTCTGGCTTCGGCCAAAGCTTTTTGAGCTTTGCTAATGAGTATGGCGCGTTCGACGTCGCTTTTCCCGGTGTCGGTCAGTTGGGTTAATATATCGTCCGCGGAAACTTTATGTTTTTCTCTATATATTTTTCTGATACCTTCGATCATGCCTCCAGCTCCAGCTCCAGCAAAAATACCTGCGCCAAAGCTGCCGCCAAGCAAGAAGCGAATGCCATTTCTAAGTAGGCTCCTCGAAAGCATGGTTGCACCAAAGCCAGCCGCAGCTCCGCCTGTCAGAGCTCCTGGACGATCTTTTATACCATGAAATATGTCACTTATTTTGTCTTTGATCCTTTGTCCAAGCGACTTTTTGACGTCTGGTTGGTTTAGGTGTTCCGCTATCGCGTGTGCCTCCGCAGAAGACACTTCTGGATTTGCTGCCTGGATTTGCTTAGGAAGATTTTCACCGCTTTGTTTAAGCGTTTGATCAATGGCGTTTGAAATTTCTTTAGCTGCTTCCGGACCGCTTGGATTTATTGTCGGCTCTTGTTCGGTCGATGCGCCTGTCTTTGTATCTTTTGCATCAGCGGCGGAATCTTTGTCTGGGCTATATCCATCTTTTCCGAACAGACTGATAAAGCCATCCTTAATATGCTTTTGCTGTTCTTTGCGATCTTTCTCTTTCTCTGCTTTTAATCGTTCCTTTTCTGCCTTTTCTTTGGCTCTTTGTTCGGCTTCTTCTTTAGCGAGACGTTCTTTTTCTAATCTATCCTTTTCTTTTTGCTCTTCCTTTTCTTTGGCGGCGCGTTCCTTTTCGGCTTTTGCTTCTGCTTTTGCCTTTTCTTTTTCGTCTTGATCTTCTATGTCCTTAGGCAGTTTTTCTGGTTTATCGCCAGCATGAAAACCGGTCTTTCCGAAGATCGGGCTTTGCTTACTATAATGGTATCTGCCATCGTTTGCATCTTTATCGGTATCTGAGTCGTCAGCTTTTTCGTCGTCGTTTGAATCATCGGATTCTTCTCTGACAAAGAGACTTTTTAACCTGTCTGTTATGGATTCTTTTCCTTTTTTAGCCTCCGCTTTTGCCTTTTCTTTTGCTTCCTTTTTTTGTTTCTTTTCCCTCAGCTCTTTATTTTCGATTCTTTTTTTCTCTGCTTTTGCTTTTAACTCAGCGATGCGAATGTTCTCGTCAGCCTCCGGAAAATATGAATGTCTTTCCATATGTTTTAGTTTAATTGCGCTCTGGCCGCCTTAATTGTATCTAATTCAGCCGCCACAGCTTGTTCAATTTTTTGTTGTAATCCAGGAATTTCCGAGGAGATGCCTTCCATCTCTGCTTCTATGTTTTCGCCGCCGTCATCTAAAGCTTTTTTGAATCTCTCGGTCTGTTCCGGGCTCATATTTTCCAGGGTGGTTTCCATTACCACGTTTTGCAATTGATCATTGATCATGCCGAATATATCTGTTTGCTCTTCCGCACTCAGAGATTCCGTGTTGATACCCAATGAATTTAAAAACTCTTTTTGAAAATTCTCGTTTGCTTCGTTTTGTGAGTTTTGTGACTCGTTTTGATTTTGACCAGAATCGTTTTCCGGCATATTTTTTGAGGTTATTAAAAGTTATTAATAGGGAATATTATGCCTTAATTGTAAAGCAAATTGTTGGTGGGTGCAAATAAATTGGGGTCTGAATAAATTGGGGTCTGACCCCGGGGTCAGACCCCAATTTACAGGTCTGACCCCAAAAATTAATAAAAACTTAATTTGGAATGTGTAGAATATAGAACACATTAATAGATATGTTGTTATTTTACGAAATTTGACAACATATCATTTAGGATATATTCTGCATGAAATACAAAGTTAGTTTTTATTACGATTCTGATAAAAGGTGCTTTCCAGTAAAAAAATATATTCACCGACAACCGCAAAAGGATAAGGCTAAAATTACAAAGTATATCAATCTTTTAGCAGAAAGTGAGGGGTATCTAGATGAACCATTTTCTAAGCATATTATTGGTAAAATTCGAGAATTACGAGTAGATTTTTGGTATAATCACCATAGAATTTTCTATTTTACATTTATCGATCAGAACATTGTATTTTTGCATGCATTTCTAAAAAATACTGATAGGACTCCTGAAAGAGAAATAGAAATTGCTAAAAATAATTATTTAAAGTTTATTAATCAATATAATCTATATGAATAAAGAACAATTTAAGAGAGAATCATCTTTTGACTATTATCTCCAACAAGAACTAAAAGATCCTGAATTCAAAAAATTGTACGATGAAGAAGGTGTAAAGTTGGAGGTTGCCTATACGTTGTTACAGCTTAGGAAAAAGCAGAAAATGTCACAGGCACAATTGGCAAAGCAAATCGGCACAACCCAAAGCAATCTCGCTAGGATAGAGGCCGGCAATCAGAACCTGACAATCCAAATGATGCACAGGATTGCTAAGGCGTTAGGTAAAGAGCTGGTAGTAAAATTCAATTAAATCTGTTAATTTGACACTATGTTTAGCCTAGGATAAACTAAAGATAATCATTTTTAAATCATTTTAAATTTTATGCAAAATATTATTGGATTGAGGGACCTTCGCGAAAATGTCGCAAAGTATGCCCAACAGGTCGCTGACGGGAAATCTTTTATCGTGGTCAGACAATCCAAACCATTATTCAAAATCACACCGATCATTGAAGACGAAGAATCATGGGAAGAGGTCGTTGATTTCACCAAGATTAAAAAAGGTGGAGTTAATATTAATGAATTATTAACTCGCATATAGTATTATATAATTCCGATTCGGTAATTCATTAAAAAGCAAATGGATAAAATACAAAAAGCTTTGCAAAAGTTCGGGAATTCCGAACTAAAATTGATTAAGTCGATTCTGTTAAAGTTAGAGCAGGGGAACTTGCAAGGTTTTGATATTGTAAAGTTGAAAGGCCATGCAAATATATTCAGAATAAGACATGGTAAATTACGCATAATTTTTAGTACAGAGAATAACGAAGTTAAAATTCTGGCTATCGAGCGAAGAACAGAGAAAACTTATAGAAATTTTTAGAATTTGATTTGGGGTCAGGTCCGGGGTCAGACCCCGGACCTGACCCCAATAGTGTGGGCTTGGTGCAAAAATTAATATAAATTTAATAATGAAGGTATTCGTAAGTAAACTTTTTAAGAAACTAGCAAAAGAAGCAGGGGTCAAACTCATAGTTGAACCCAAATGGGGAATCGCTGGGCAGATTATAGGAGACAACGGCAAAAAGAGTTATTTTAGGGAAACCTGCTTTGACCTCAATACCATCGGTGCAACAGAGATCGCCATCGACAAAGATTACGCCGCTTTCTTCATGAAGAAAATGGGCTACCCAGTAATTAAAGGCAAAGCTTTTTGTTCGCCAAGCTGGGCAAAGGCAATCGGCTCAAAAGAAAGCACGGACGCCGCTTACAAATATGCCTTAAAATTAGGGTTCCCGGTTATCGTTAAACCCAACAGTAAAAGCCAAGGCCGCGGAGTTTCTAAAGTCTATAATCGCGAACAATTCTATTCAGCTCTGAGGGATATTTTTCATTATGATAACATCGTCTTGGTTCAACGCATTGTCACTGGCAAAGACTATCGCTTGGTCGTTTTAGATGGAGATTTGATTTCTGCATATCAGCGCATACCATTGTCCATCATAGGCGACGGCAAATCGACCATTGTCACTCTATTAAAGAGAAAACAAATCAAGTTCGACGCCAAAAAGCGCGATACGGTAATCAACCTAAAAGATTCCAGAATCCAGCAAAAGTTGGCTTCTATGGGCATGAATATTAAGTCGGTTCCGGCTAATGGCCAACAGGTTTTCTTGCTAGATAACGCCAATCTTTCTACAGGTGGAGATTCTTTGGATGTGACAGATGTGGTCCACAAAGACTTCAAACAAATCGCTAAAAATCTGGCAAAAGACATGAATTTGCGTTTTTGCGGAATAGATCTTATCGTAAAGGGTGACATTAGCAAAAAAGCGGGGAAATACGTGGTTATCGAGATAAATGCCGCTCCAGGGTTGGACCACTATTTTAGCTCCGGCAAAGCCCAACAAAAGATCGTCGAAGATCTCTATCTGCATCTATTAAAAAGTATGAAATAAATTTGTGTGCTATCAACTTAGTACTTTATCAGTCGTGCCTTGCTCAAGGTAGGACTTTCTATACAGCAACACCAAGCGCCGAGGGCGTCGCAAGCTGTATAGAAAGTTCTCCCTTTCGCGTTCACGACTGATAAAGGCTATCATTTAAATAAATACACAACAAATAGATAATCAATAACTTTATAATATATGCCAGGAACAAAACAAAAAATTTTGTTGGAAGATTGTGAGTACGCCATAGTCTACAAACCGATGGCGGATGAAGTTAATTACAATAAGATCCATTTTTTAAAGACGGCTTTAAAGCAAATAAAAAATAAAATTGTTTTGTCGCAGTCGAAGGATGGAGATCCTTTTGAGCAGGCAAAACAAATAATAAAAACTGTAGGCAAAGCAAAAACATTTTTGTTAATCCCGGGACAGCAGTTTGATATCGACGGAACTCGCAAAGGCAAGGGAGCAGGT
>Ga0302280_1000587_pt1 | contig 32332 bp, 20 predicted proteins | sample III_Fen_E1_1_FD_198771 | JGI IMG/M metagenome (GOLD analysis project Ga0302280, IMG submission 198771) | Peat permafrost microbial communities from Stordalen Mire near Abisko, Sweden - III_Fen_E1_1 | ecosystem: Environmental > Terrestrial > Soil > Wetlands > Permafrost | place: Sweden: Abisko... | reverse complement strand
CCCCAACCCCAACCCCAACCCCAACCCCAACCCCGTTATTTTATTTGCAGATATAGATTTTGTTAGGATATCTCAAATCCTTATATGAAATTACAATCATATTTCCTTTCCTATCAACTAATGCTCTGTAGAAATATTATATTGCCTTTCAACAGCAAATAAAATTTATCATCCCGATAAAATGTTCAAAAACAACGTATTTACTTTTAGAAATTTTCCAGTCGAAGAGGGTCAGCGAAAGTTAACAGATTGTATCTGCACTATAATAGGCGCTCTCTTTGCTCTCACTCTCTTCATTCTTGCCTGCTGCTTTTTCACTAAAAGTAACCTGCTTGTCATATAGGTAATATTTATATTGTCAATTATCCAGTTGACGATACTGGCACATCTTGCTACTACGATCAGCATGATGCTCCCTTTATCTATTTCCAAAATATCAACGATCTATCAGCTAATAAATATTGTGTAGCATTATGTCCGAATAGTGGAGATTCACTACAATGCTCCGCCAGCCATCCATGCCCCGGGTTATCTAATAATTATGACACTCAACAGATAATGAATTAGTTGGGGGGATTTTGTCTGCCTACTGACAGTACTCTTCAAGATACATTTTGGTCCAATCCCATAATAGCAAATAAAGAATATCTCATCAAAGGATATACAGCAATATAGATTGCTTTGTTTTTAGGGCTATGCGTGGGACTTATATATCTTATCATAGTCCTTTTGGTTCCCAAATTTATAACGAGTCTAGTATTTATTCTTGCTTTTATATCGCTTATTACAGTCGGAATATTGATGATCGTACAGCCAATTAACATACTGGATTACTCCAGTAACTTCTGGAACATATTTTTTGGCATTCTATTTATCATAATTTCTTTTTTCTTTATTATGTTCTACTTCTGTTATCAAGATTAGATATAAGTTGGAGCCATCTTTATGTCCTATTCGAATCAATTCCTAAAAGAGACTCCCTAAATGTTAGCTTATATTGCTCTATTTTTAGCTTTAAGTTCCGGTTTCGTTGTACTCTGCATATGGCAATACATCGCTTTCGGAACCATCTCTCCTCCATACCTAAATAAGGGTGACCTCTACTTTACCAGTGGACAAAATATCTTCTTACAAGTTCTAAATCTAATCTAATTTATTTGGGGTATCCAATTCCTCAGAGATGCGTGTACTCCATTAAATATGCAGTTAATTATATCATATCTGGAAACACTGTTTAATGGTACTTTACTTTTAACAGCCGTGACAATTCTCAGTGCTCGATACCGTTTCTCAGACTAATCTAAAGGAATTTTGGTAGTGTTGTAGCTGGTTCTTTCCTCAATGCATTTTTTAATATATTTGGAATAATCTTTGATATATTTAGGGTAAACAGTCAGCTATATAGTGCAATCCTAAAGGAACATGTGGAAAAGCATTTACCTGCTGTAGAGATTCCTGTTGCTGCTTAACCTGCCTATTTGATTTAGTGAGAGCCGACGCTTATGCTTATATCCATCTCAGTGGAATACCCTACTGTAACGCTGCGAGACAATGTGAGGTTTTATGCTAGAGATCTCATCTATTTTCGAGTAATCAATCGTGTATTCGCCTCTACCGAATATCGGCCCAAATATTTTTAGTATCCTTGACATCTATAATTGCATTTACATTATTAGCGGCAAAAACATCATATGCGAGCTTTATTATCCTCGGTCTAATTGTGTGCACCTCGTATCTTGTAGTAACATACTTCGCGGATATCCACTCTAATGGTGCTGAGGGACTTGTTACTTGCTATTTGGCAGAGTATAATCTCTAAGGCAATAGCTTGGAAGTATGTCCTCAAAATTTGAGAATTTAAATCTATGACTTCGAGCAGGGGCATATGGCAACTGAGAATTGATGTGTTTTTATCAAGATTATCTTCATGTATCCTCCTATGAATTAATTAATGTTCCCGTAATTAGATAATAAAAAATAAATAAGCATCATTTCTTAAGTTTAATCTTGTCGTAGTAGAGTTTGGCATATGAGCCAACCCTATTATATCCAGATTTATTTTTGCATTAAGTTATTAAAGGCTAAATGGTATTGGTTGTATACTTTTTTGGAAGAATTGCAGTTTTGCTAATGTTTTCTTTTTACAATTTGTACTGCTGTGTTTTCGTCTAACTTTTTTCAGTCGTGCCCATCTCATTAAATTTTATGGATCTGTAGATTTATATTGATTGAGCCCTCATTTTTTGTGTGCTGAATGTCTTTTGAATCACTTTATTTTATGCTGGGGTGGCTTCGAGTAATGGAATCGTCTTTTATGAGAAGTATTTATTTATGATGTCGCGAATAGGCTCTTTCTTAAATCCATCAATGTCTTGTAAATACTGTATATTTTCCTTTCCATTTTGGGTCTATGAAGTTTATCTGTGCTTCAATTTAAAGTTCGGTACATTTTGAAGACTGGCCCGCTTTTTAATGTTCTATATTTTTGGTTTTTATCTGTAATACTACTCGAGAATTCTTTGATATTTCGTCTTGCTTTTGGTCGTGTCATTAGCACGAGAAGAAAAAGCTCTTCTCGTATGACAATCGTTATTATTTCTCTTAAACACAGTCTCTTGCAATATTTGTTTCAGTTTGGGATTACTCTTATTTTCGTGACTTAAATATTGTTTGAGCTCATTTGGTTTGAAAGTTGCCTATGTAATGATGTCCTAACTGCGCAGAGTTTCCGGTAATTCGACTTCTTTTTCTAAACAATTGCAATTGCTAAACAATTTTTGACAAATCGGGGTCAAAGACTAGTTTTATTGCAAATCCTCGTGGCTTGACATCTCAGTTACTGCACATTTACTAATACTATTTCCTCCTTTGATCATTTGCGAGTTGATTTATGATGAGGGTAGTCTGTGATTATATGGATTGGTTGTCAATTGTCTCGGCAAATCGAATGCTGGAGTCCTACAGCAATTTGTTGATGGGTTGTGTGAATTTTTAGCGGAAATAGACTCCTTACTAATTTGACTGAGAGGCAAATCAAATTGATATTGTGAGTATTGCATCCGTTATCTTGTATTATATCATAATTTATTAGTCTATAGGAATAGAATGGTATTTTTAAAAAATTATGGCAGTTATGATATGATTGCATCATGATGCTATTTCATTCCTAAAATAAAGGTACCCTTCTTAAAAAGACGCAGAGCCTACTAAAATAAAATTTGATGACAGTATATGCAATTTAGCAATGAAAATTTAAATTAAATTTTGGTTATGCTATAATAGTAAATAATCATTATTAATTTGAATCATGCCCTCACATATCGTTTCCCACAAGACCGATGAACAGGCGAAGATCAAACCTCAGCAACGGAAATTTATCAAAAAGGAAAGCAAAATAGCGATGTAATGCTCCTCTAGAACTTCCTCGGAGGTGGACTGTGAAGATAGCACTATGGGAGAATCCAACATTCTACCAATTTTAACTGAATAGTTTACCTCTCTTAAAGAGGTAGTACTCCTCCTTAGAGATATTACTCTTAGATTCCGGTACTCGTTGGATACCTACTTTGTCTGTTTGAGTCTTTTATCAAAAATAAGCAGTCAAATACCTGAGAACAGATCACGGCTGATGGTCGCTGGATTGCTATTGCTCTCTGCTAAGGTTCATGAATTCCGAACACCCAGATTTCTGGATGTGATTCGATGGGGAGGGGAGTCGTTCAGCCATCAAGATTTAATTACAGCCTAAGCGTAGTTGCTTTTATACTTTAATTTCAAAGTGCCAGTGGTGCTACAATTGAAAAATGAAAAGGAATTGCTAATGGAGGTGAAAAGATTAGAGAAGAACCTTTTCTAATCTTCTTTTCAATGATTCATATTTACTGCTAATTTACATCATTAAATATTAAGAGATTTTGGAGGTTTCATAGAAGGGAAATATATCAGTCAATCAGTCGTTATTCCTTAATCTTAATCTGGACCTTCGTCGATTTTGATGTATCCTTGGAGCATAGGCTTAGTGCGATATATTTTAAATCACTTGCAACACTGACAAAGTTAATATATATTCCATTTACAGTGCCTATTTCCTCTCTTGAGCAGTCATTTACGACATCTGATCCCTATGAAAATAGTTTAAATAGGGATCGGTGAATAAACCTTGGAGAAAACTATTTTTCCTGGCTAATTTCTTAAGATCTGCATATGAATTTCCTCCAAAATTTTCATTTTGGTAGTAGTACATGATGATACAATAACAAATCAATATCAGCTCAGGCATATAGATAGAGGATACTTTAGCATACAGTCTCCTCATAAGTTCTCCCAATATTTCGTTTTACCTCAGTATATTAATAGATTATTCAACAGCTACCAGAGAATTGAGAATGAGTTTCTTATAAATCTTGAAAGTGTCCTATTGTATATTTTTATATTTAATTCAAAGTCTTCATTAAAAAAAGCGTTGAACTTCTCCTTAAAAAAGAGCATTTTAAATTTTTGATTATCCTTTGTTAGAATCACCTACAAGAGTTTTTTAAAAGATTTTTCATTGAAACCGATTTTTTATCTAATCCTGCCGTTGTTTTGAATACCATATGGAAACATATGTTCAAATTGGGAATAACGAGCAACAGTGTTATATGAAGAGAGCAACCAAGCATTCTCCTAAATCATATATATAGTCGGTTGATAGGGATAAATTTGGTAAAAAGAATATGGTGATGTTCCAGGAACAATTCCAAAAATATGATATATTAGTAATGAAGATCTGCCAAGAGAATTTTCAGCCTCTCCAGAGGTGACCAATGGATGGGTTTACATATTTGCTGTTGGTATAGAATTTACATGTCCAACCGCAAACGTATCAGGAGTTCTATCAGATGCAGCTCCACTCCTCATAAATAAATAATGATTAGTAGTAACACAAGAACCAATAATCTATAATTTTTAATGAACCGTTGTAAAAATTATACTTTTTCCATATATAAAAACTTAAAAAATGTTTTTTGATATGGTATTAATTCAGTATAATATATCATTGGAATCTATTTTCAAACATATGATTTTTAAAAATATCCTATTTTAAGTTAAGTTAAAGCATTATGATTTGGCAAAGATGAGTAAAGGACATGAAGTAGCCTTGAAGTAGTCCTCATAATACAGAAATATAAGGAACTCAAAATATTTTGAATATCGAGCTTTTATTTCTTTAGTGAAATATTATTCAATACTGATTTGATGAAGATAATGATAATTCATTTTAATCAATGATCTGCGTGATCTGTTGTTTTTCGATGATTCCATGTAATTTTTGGATAGATAACATAGGCAATAACAACTGCCAGAATTCCTCCAGTTAGAATTCCTCCAGCTAGAATTCCTCCAGTTATTATTAAGTACAATTTATTCTTCTCTAAAGCTTTTTTGACGGATATCAAATCATTTTGTAATTCATCTAATCTCGGGTTTAGATCATTCATACTGTTTTATAAGAAAGCTGATTTTGGTTTTAGGTCATTTAAATCTTTTTGGAGTGTATCTAATCGCAGGTTTAAATCCTTCAAAGTTTTTTCTAAGAAAACCGATTTTGGCTTGAGATCATTTACAATGTTTTCTAATGAAACCAATCTCGGATTTAGATCATTCTTACTGTTTTCTAAGGAAAATTATTTTGGTTTTAAATCATTCAAACCTTTTTCTAGTGAATTTAATCGCAGGTTTTGACCATTCAATTTTTTTTCTAAGAAGATTGATTTTGGTTTTAGATCATTCAAACCTCTTTCTAATAAATCTAGTCTCGGGCTTAGACCATTCAAAGTTTTTTCTAAGAAAATTGATTTTGGCTTTAGATCATCCACAATGTTTTCTAATGAAACCAATCTCGGATTTAGGCTCTTCATATCTTTTTCTAAGGAATCAACTCGCGGATTTAGACTATTCAAACTTTTTTCTAAAAAAATTGATTGTGGTTTTAAGTCCTTTAAAATGTTTTCTAATGAAACCAATCTCGGGTTTAGACCACTCAAGATTTTTTCTAATGAATCTACTCTCGGGTTTAAACCATTCAAACTTTTTTCGAATAAAATTGATTGTGGTTTTAGGTCCTTTAAAATGTTTTCTAATAATGTTAATCTCGGGTTTATGTCATTCAAACTTTTTTCGAAGAAAATTGATTTAGGTTTTAGATCATTTAAAATGTTTTCTAAGAAAACTAATTTGGGATTAAGATCCTAACATTGAGAAATGAATTACTATATCAACTGCTTACAGGATATCTCTCACCATACCTTGCTATTTGGTGTTTAAGGAGAATCCTTGAAACCGTTTTTCGATATTTCCTCGACGTCCGAAGTATTCTTGACTTGGATTTAGCCCCATTTCTTTTTAAATTACTTCTAATGATTATTATAAATCCTATTAACATTTAATTTTTTCATCCGATATTTTATACTTTTGATCAAATATTTCTTTTTTTATTCTTATTATATTTATTATTATCTCTTGAAGGGATTTTTCTTTATATCTTTCTCCTAAAATGGTACTATTGATATAATCCCAAAAAAGGAATATGATTATCGAACCTTGTGATGCAAATAGGAGCTTATTTTTTACGATAGAACAATAATAAAATGGAATAAACTGCAATTCGATAAATACAATCATATTCGTCATTATCGAGATCAATCATTTGCTTTTTATTTATATGAATTAAATAGTTATATCCGAGAGACTTACGTTTCATATTTATCGCTCTTGCAGCCGAAAATAAAGAACCTTTTTATTTTTCCAATAAGTCTTTACCAAAAAAAATAAGATCAATCAAAAGAATTACAAGAGCAATTATCATCATTATGCTTAAAACTAACGAAATTTTATCAAAAATAGACCAACTCGTTAAGTTATTATTGATTGATTGAATGATTATTTGGGGAATATCCTCGAGAAATGTTTATATCAATTATTGTGCATTTTTTTCTTTTGAATGTCCATAGTATTTGGCTTGGAATGCACTTATATTACTCCTGCTTCTCCCCGGCTTTTGTTTGCTATGTCCGATAATGTAATTTCCTCTTATTGACAGAAAAACACTTCTAACTTCGTCCACATAAGAAACTTCTAACTTCTACTAATTATTTATAGTTATATATGAGAAGATTTTAGATGTTTCATGTTTCATAGAAGAGAAATATATCAGCTAATCAGTAGATCTTCCCTCATCTTAATCTTTATCTTCGTTCTTCGTCAATTCTAATGTATCCTTGGGGCATAATTTTAGTGCGAAATATTTTAAATCACTTTCAACACTGATAAAGTTAAGATATATTCCATTTACTGAGCCTATTACTTCTCTTTATCAGTCATTTACAACATTTGATCTCTATGAAAATAGTTGAGATAGGGGTGGGTGAATAATCTTTCACGAAAACTATATTTCCTAGCTAAATTCTTTAGATCTGAATACTACTTTCCTTCAGATTTTTATTTATAATAATAGTACATGATGATAAGATAACAAATCAGCATCAGCTCAGGCATATATATAGGAGATACTTCAGCATACAGCCCCCTGATAAATTTTCTCAATTTTTAGTTTTGCTTCAGTATTTTAATAAATTTTTTCACCTCTATCTCTTCATAAAGAATTGAGAATGACCCTCTTAGAAATTCTGAAAGTGTGTAAATTTGATTATATTCATCATTGAATACATGACACCACTTCCTCTTTCTTTGGAGCATTTTGATTTTTTGATCAACCTTTGGTAAAATAATCTGCAAGAGTTGGTTTAACGATCTTTAATTAAAACCGATTTTTACCCTGATCCATCCTTCGTTTTGAATACCAGACGGAGATGGAAGTTCGGATAGGTAATAACCAACAACAATGTAGTATGGAGGGAGCATAATATTTGCTGTTGATATCGGAATCACATATATAACCGTAACCGCACGAGAAGCTTCATTTGAGGCTATCCTACTTAGCATATAAAATTTATAATTATCGTGATAATAATGCCTAAGCTATAATTTAATGATGATGACGAGGCTTAAATTTTTTTATTTATCCTGATAAAAAATTAAAAAAATGTTTCGATGTGGTGATATCATACCATGCCGTAAGTGTATCAACTTGAGGAGATCAAGACAAAGGTATTTATCAGCTAAAATTCATCATTTTCGAGATGAAAAAAAAGAAGACACCATATTCGAAATTTATTGGCTCATGAAATAGCCGAAATTGAGTAAGAATGTTTTAATTAGAAGAAGCTATTTTAATCAACCACTGTTTTTAATAATTCATATTTATAACTAATTTATTCATATTTATTTATTAAAATATTTGGAAAATTCACAAGATAATAAGATATCAAGTTAAGTTAAAATATTTTGAATTGGTAAAGGTAATGAAGTAGTCTTGAAGTAGTTCTCATAATACAGAAATATAAGGAACTCAAAAATATTTTAAATATCTAATACTGATTTAATTCAAATAATGATAATTAATTTTAATCAATTACCTTTTCAATCTGTTTTTGGATGTTTTGGTGGAATTTTAGGATAGATAGCATAGGCAATAGCAAATGCCAGAATTCCTCCAGTTATTTTTAAATACCATTCATTCTTATCTAAAGCTTCTCTAACGGATCTTAAATCATTTTATAATTCTTTTAATCTCGGGTTTATATCATTTATACTGTTTTCTAAGATAACTGATTTTTTTTTTAATCACTAAACCATTTTTCTAGTGAATTTAATCGCAGGTTTTGACTTATTAAAGTTTTTTCGAGGAAGATTGATTTTGGTTTTAGATCATCAACAATGTTTTCTAATAAATCTAGTCTCGGGCTGAGACCATTCAAGGTTTTTTATAAAAAAATGGATTTTGGCTTTAGATCACTCACAATGTTCTCTAATGAAACCAATCTTGGGTTTAGACCACTCAAGTTTTTTTCTAATGAATCTACTCTCGGGCTTAGACCTTTTAAAGTTTTTTCTAAGAAAATTGATTGTGGTTTTAGGTCCTTTAAAATATTTTCTAATGAAATCAATCTTGGGGTTATGTCATCCAACCTTCTATCGACGATAATTGATTTAGGTTTTAGATCATTTAAAATGTTTTCTAAATGAGTTAATTTGGGATTAAGATCCTAAAATTTATAAATGAATTACTAATTCAACAGATACCAGGATATCTCTTATCATACCTTGCTATTTGCTGCATAAAGAGAATCCTTGAAACCATTTTTAGATATTTTCTCGGCGTCTTTGATATTCTTTACTTGGATTTAGCCCCATTTCTTTTCAATTACTTTTAATAATTATTATAAATTCCACATGTATTATTTGTACTTTTTATATAATAATATTCTATACTTTTTATCAAAAAAAATTTTTTTTCCCGGTCAACTTTATTGTTCCTCCAAAGATATTTTGGTTTATTGACTTTATCGCATGGCATTATTGATATAATCCCCAAAAATTGGTATGAATGTAAATATAATTTAAAAATAACTGAATTTTAACATATAAATTCGGTTAATATATAAATGGCGCTTAGTCTGTATATTTAATAGATAAGTAATGAAGCTCAATTTAACCAATAAGAAGTAGCATAAAAACTGTCAATATTTCATTAAGGCTCTCAAGTAGATTGAAAAACACAACATGAAGTAGGTGCAGCGGCCTGTGTTCCTGTGTGTGACAAAAGAAGAACTTAAGCTGGCCCCATCCCTCATTGATTTTCATCGAGAAAGAATGGAAAACACTTGTCTGATTACTATTAAAGCAGATGGATTTACTGTGAGATTCGACCAACCTGAAAATGAGGGGAAAGTCTATATGATATGCACTTACAAGATGCTGCGAGCTTTCAAAAAAAACTAAAACAAAATTGTGCTCATTGAGCTCTATACAGCTCATGAAGGCATGGAGATGTATTTTTAGATAGAAAATAAACTAATATAATGCACCTTAAAGGTAGAAGCTGAGTAAACCAATGAAATTTGGCCCTAATATCCCGAATCAACCAACTAAACTATTTACTAACTGATCGATGTGGGTAAAATTACGGATGAGGAACTGAAATATTTAAGTATGAAGGAGGAGGAATAGCTATGGATCTAATTTTGGCAATCCGGAATGCTCTTGCGAAACATAACTAATGGTAAATTCACCAAGTAAGACAAGATTATTTTTAAGGAGGATGGTGGATTCAACCATCTGAACTTGAGGAGCAAGCTTAAAAATAGAAATTTTATCAATTTGAGAGGAGAGTTCTTTCTATAGAGTCTGTATGAGTGTCAAAAGAGGAAAAAGGTCATTGAGGTCAAGATAAAGAACATCTATGACAGATATTTGGAACAGGAGATAAGATTCAGCTATATGTTGATTAAGACTCAAATGGAATATGGTACTCTTTTAAAGATAGTAAGCTGCTTTATCAGCGACCAAATGGGCTAGCTGGGTGAGTAGCATATTAGGAGATAATATAATAAAGACAGAGAACCTCCCAGATAATCTCTCTTGAAATCATAGGAAAGCTACCAACACCTCAAGACCATGATATTCAATCGATTTAACTAGATAGATGCTGAGGCCAAAATCAATTAGGAGATAATGAAGTAGAGACGTCCTCTCGGGAAAATAGAGTAGGGCTAGTAAACTTTTACCCGCAAGTATTATTCTCGAAATTGATCGGTAGCATTATTTTAATTAAAAATACTTATATATTGATAGTATAGTAAAAGTCCAGTAGCACTTATAATAATCGCAATGGCTCTAAATGTCACCTAATAATTCTAAACCAACCCTTTCTTTTTAGTTTAATGCAAAAGGTTCGGATATTGGAGCTAACCTGATCAGATTTTAAAAGTATGAAAAGTAGGAATCAACAATCTGTGGATTTGAATTTTGTTCCTCGAGAAAGTCATCATTATTGTTGAATGGAATTGAGATAAATTTGTGGATGAATTTATGAAATTAACGACGAAAGTGAGATTTAGCGAGACCTATAATTATATTTATTTTTTGTCATAAAATCAGATGGAGGTCAAAAACATAGGCAGGATCCTTCGGCAACCCCCACAAAAACGATCCCTCAAGCACATTCCTCGACCTGTGACGAAGACTATATCGAAGGAACATCTTCGTAACTTTATTAGATACAAGAGGAGACAAACATCTAAGGTTGAAGCTACAAAAATAAGTTATTATTTATTAATATTAGAATTTAAAAATTGTTTGAATCAAAGATATCTCTCGCAATTGATAGATTAAAGCAAATGCGAATGTCCAATCTGCATTGATTTGGCTATCTTCCCGGTTATTCTTGATTGTGGTCATGTCTATTGCTTGCAATGTTTCTAAGAGACTAGCGTATACGATCTCAGATGTGCATTGTGTAGAGTTTCGCAATCTTCTGTTGAGCCTCAATCTTGCCCAATTGTTTAAACACTAATAAACTAGTATATTTTTAGTAATTCAGATTTATCCTACCCAAAAATAAGGGCGCAATTAATTATTGGTGTCGTCAGGCGGACTTTAAAGCTTGGGAGAAAAAGAGAAAAATAGATTTTAGCTAATTAAGAATGGGAGATTGTGTGGATATTCGAGATGACGATCATATTTGGAGAAAGGGAGTCTTAAAAAATTACTCAGTAAACAGTCAAGATGAAAACTGCATAAATGTAAGGATAAAATGCCAAGGCGTCTAAAGTTAAATAGAGTTACTTCAAAGCTCAAGGAGATTAGCTAAATATGGATTTTTCACAAAGACGATGTATCTAAAAGAAAGGACAGTGGATCATACTTTAAACTTTGTGTAGAATATATAAATCCCTGAATTAGAGTGGGGTATCGAACTCTTTTTTAATTAATAGAGTTTAAGACATCATCGGTTCGATGAATAAATATAGTTTCTTCGAACAGAAGAACTTCCCTAATTGGCTCTTCAACTCTTTAATTATGAGATTTAAAGCCAAATTGCGTTTTAATGAAGCGCAATTGATATGAATTTATCGTATTAATAAAGTTATTATTTATACTTAATCAGCAAGAGCATGCTAATAAGAAATAGTCTGCGTATAAAATGTATCAGACAGAGATTGGATACGAAATATACTTACTTGAATTTGAATATTCATTAGATTTACTCTTCTACAGCTAGAACAACTCAGGAACCTACATCATACCACCGATCGCAGATCTAATCACGTTTTTTATGTCCCTCTCACTCTCCCCTTCTCTCTTTTCACCTTTCCAAAATGGTAGTACCATTAGATTAGATTTATTCACTCGACTAAGCGTATGCATCAGATTATTCGTAAAGGAAGTGCTCTCCAAAATCTGCGATGTCCTAAAAAGCACCTTTTTTTGCTGTTGAAACCATTCCTGCGACCTCCTTTCTGTTTCCGTAACTAGCTTGAGGGTGAAGTTGTTGATGTTGTTATAGTGCTTCAATGAATTTTGAAAAGTTAACAGCTCGAAGCATTCCTTCTTGACATAATCCATATTATTAGTAAACAGCTTTTTATAGTCATCTAGTCTATGGGCGAAATCTTGCTTTTCTAACTGCACTTGCTTTTGGAATTACTTTACTAACAACTCCATTTACAGATCGAATTGAACGCGCAAATTTTATAAGCGGCTTTCGAGCTACTACATGAGTAGAACTCCCTTTTATAAGTTGAATTTTGTGAGTTCGCATTAACGACTTCCGATAGTTCTTTCGTAGATGAGTTCGATGGATTTACTTTGGTTCTTGATGACTCCCGTGAGCCATTCAATGCCGTCATTGAGTGGTCTGATGGAAATATCATGAGGATGCTGAGATCTCCATCTGGAATCACTCATGCAAACTGCGCAGAGTATAGAATTTTGTTGACAGTTAAATTATGTACAGATGTGGGTGGCTTTTTATCTGCGGTGGACAAGACAGGTGACAGTTCTTGATGAGAAGGGGTTATCGTCGATCATTGTATCAATTTGATTTAACTAGTTTAAAATTAATTAATTAAATAAATCTTCTGCTATAAATGCACACCTCCTGAAGAGGTACTAATATAATATATTTGTGGATAATCAAAGACTATTTATCTGCTGTTACGGTTGAGCAATATTAGTGCATGATCTATATTCATGATATTTCGATAATAAATAAATGCAGTTACTATTATTTTACGTTAGTTTTACTGAATAAAGCCTTCAGTTTTGTTCATATCCTTGGAATCAGAGAGTAGTCAGGATGAAAAGTAAATAGATCAAATTTGTTCAATCTTCTTCAAACTGACATTCGGGTTCGACTATTTTATCTGTTTCCTCCCCAGCGTAATAAAATCTACTTCACACGAATGGTCTTCTGGCAATCGGTGCAGCTTGCAAAATTCATTACTGCAATGTTTGCAGTCATATCCCAGCAGGCCGGTCTTTTTACTGCATTTATTGCACTTGCCTTTGATGTGAGATGCAGTTTCATCATGAGGAAGTAACCGTTTTTTAGAGATATCATCCTACTTTTTACAATTTTCTAGGGGGTTGCCGACAACGGGAGGGGCAAGAACAGTGGTTGGTGTCAGTAATATTGACTAAACTTTTTTCTATTGTCTGAATATCACAAGCAGTACTTGTAGCACTTGGAGCACATATGGTCATAATTCGCGCTTCCATACATATCCTGACATTTGATGCAAAGAGCAGCCTTGGGAACATCTGCTTTCTCGTCGTTTTGGGTCATTTACAAATAATTATTATAGTCTCAGCTAATAAAATGGGATACATAAAAGGGGATTATAGCTATTTGATCAATTCTCTTCAATTTTTAACATGTAGGGAGATATATGAAATTATGCTTGCCAAGTATCAGATAAGATCAAGGAGGTTTTACTACTTTGGCTTAGAAACGACGGGAGCCTCAACTTGGACAGGTTTGGATGGCGATGTCTGGTGGGGTGGGGAAACTTCACCGGTGGTTGGTTTGGTTTGTGCTGGAGGGGGGACTGTTTGAGCTTGCTGTGCAGGTTCTTCTTCTTAGACTTCAATGCGAATACCCTAAATTATTAATTTATTACTTGGCGCTAAGCCAACGATCGTTGGAAAAGTTATTCGGGCCTTTTCTCGAAAAGTGAAGAAGCATAACCCATGGATTTCATCATTTCAGAGAGGAATCTTTGATCAACAAGTTTGTCATTATCTTTAGCCTGAGGTCTATATCCAAAGACAACGTTTTTTGTTCTTTCAGGATCAGTGGATAGCATTCTCCAATATAAAAAGGCTCTATCTCTCACATCGGGATTGCTCACCTATTCAGTGGCAACAGTAAGTAAATCACTGATCAAATCTTAGAATTCATCAGGATATTTAAGGTATACTTTAACAGCGGAGCTAAGAATTTAGAGTTGGACCTTTCTATCTTCAGTTACGAAGTTAGTAATCCATTTCTTGAAGGTAGCCATTGACACATTGTAGATCTATTCTGCATATTCAGCTAATATCCAGACGCTAGCTTATTTAGATTAACTATCAGTAGCATGATCTAAGAGAGATACAAGATCTAAAAACATTCCATCAAAGTTATATTTTGAGGGATACTTCCTGAGAATATTTTGCATGGTCTAAATAGAAGAGAAAATACGATAAGCAACTCGTTTACCACTTGATCAGCATGTTCAGCAGCGTCTTTTACCTCCTTTATACACTTAGCCAAGATGCTCATACATTTTTAGACTGATTTCTCATAGCGAATCGCAATTTTACCCACGGCTTTAATGCATTTCTTGACAAATTCCGAGTCCAATTCATTGATGTACTCCTTCAATTCATCGAGGACAGATTAGTAGTTCTTAAAGTTTATGATTCTTGTTAAAATTTAAATCTTTTCATTTTTCACGTAGTAGGGATCAGAAAACTTGCAGAAGAAGCATTTTATTTCGTTCTAGAGAATCAAGGGACGCTTCTAGATGATGTATTGAATGTTTTTCAGAACCACCCATTGGGTTTATATTGGGGTGAAGGATACTACTGAAACTATCGAAGGAGCAAGCTTCTTTATCAGATTTTTTATTAGGTCCTAGTTCGAGAGGAAATCGAGGTAGCGAACGATGAGGCGAATCGATCCGAAGACAACAGAGGGGTTGATGTGACTCAATCGAGGAATGACTCTATCAATAATCCTTCATATTAAAATATGTACATTTCAGCTTCTTTTTAATCTTTAGGGGAGTACTTCGACAGGAAATCGAGAATAAAGACCTGTGCCCACTCCATACACTCGTTAATTGCCACCAATATGCGGCTTAAGAGTTGTTCGTCCACTTTGATGTGTTGTTTCCCCGAAATGATACTGATTTCCTCTAAGGAAGCTATAGCATTGGCCAGAACTAATCCATTTGATTATTTAACGACCAACTTTTATAAAAGTTGAACCAAGTTTTCAGACGCTTCATCGTTTGGAGCGATTTCATAAACTTTAGGAATACTAAGAACTGCTGTTTTTCTAACATAAGGATCTTCATCATTGAGGGCTGCCTTTAGAGGCTGGACCAAATATTAGTTTAGTTTGGGTACTCTTAGGGAACTCATAGTCCTTACTGCTAGAGCTCTGATGATAGGATTGGTCTTATTGGCGGCATCTTTTCTAAAAGAGGAGATGGTCATAATGGCATCATCGGGTTTGTTCCTGGAGTAGTTGATTATATAAAGATAGACCAGTTTTTTGATGTCCAGTTCAGTATATTCGAGGCATTTTAAAACGGACTGGAACAATGGAGATAGGTCTTTTCCCAAAGTCATCTGAGCGATCACCTTTTTTAAAGCCATCTTTTTGTCCTCAAAGTTTTTGGAGTTCAAGGCGTCATGAAGCTCACTGATTTCGCCACGCTTGCCGCTTTCAAAAAAAGCCATTAAATCCGAATATAGATAAATTAAAAACAATAAATTTGATTTTTGAATCAACTACATAAGTGCCTATTATTTTAAAAAATGATCAGCTTTCAACGAGGATAACAGTGTGATTAATGGCGGTGAATTGGTTTGCTATTTGTCAGTTTGATATATGATCCAAGTTAAATGACTGATTTTAAACAAATAAGAATCAATATGAACTAAAGAAGATCAAGTAAATTGAGATTGTTATTGAAAAATATCAAATAATCATTTATTTTGCTTTAATGTCACTGTTAACTTTGACTTCGAACTTCGCTGTCTCATTTGATTTTTATCCTCTCCATTCATAGAAGGGGATTTCTCTTTTCCATTGAATGAGGAAGAATAGTCAACACGGTTATTGATTCTCTTTGTTGATTGGCCGGAAATTATTAGAGGCTTCTCCAATATTTTTATTCCTCTCTAGCCGTATTGCTATCGAAACCAATGAAAATCCGTTTTAGGGAATGTTGGTGATTTGATTGTGTTTGCAGTTGCTGTTGCGTAATAGTTGTTATTAAAGTTTATATTATTGAACGAAAATTGGTTGAGTTGGTGTTTTCCCAACTACTACTGATCTAAATATTGCTTTGGCTTCAGGCTTGGAGAATGTGATTTTTGAATTTATGGAGATCTGTATGAATATATCTGTTTTGAAGGTTCAGGAGAATAATACAATGGTTTTATTGATAGTTGTTATATCCGAATTGATGGATTTTGTTGATAGACTTAAATATTTCTGAAAAGAGAACATCTGTTATTTTATGGCGTTCTAGTCACAGGTTATCTTTAAGCCATCTCAAATCGATTATGCATAGAGAGATTCTCTCTCGAAATATTATGTTGCTTGTTGGCGGTTTTTAAATCCTTTTGTTCTAATGATAGGATATGATATTTAATTTGATGAGAATTATTATTTTAGAAGGGCAGCCTGCATTGTTGCGAAAGAATTTGTTAGCTTTGCAACTCTTTTTTTCGCCCATCTGTCGGGGATAATAGAGATGGCTGAGGTATTGCATAATATGGTTTGGTATCAATAGGACTCCTATCGAGTTTGAACTTTATATGTTGATCGATATTCCTGGGACTGGAAAGGATCGTATTTATCTTTGGCGAATTAATCATCGGTTGTTAAATTTATTGATTAAAACTAATGTCTTTTCCCTTGATTCTATTAAAGTGCAATCCTAAGTCAGCATTATATTCGTTGACTTGGCTTTCTTAAATTCTTATTATTGCGGATTTTCTTTTTAAACATCGATATTTAGGCGAATTGTCGAATTTATCATTGGAAGATTTATCACAGGGCTGAAATAAATAGTTAGTTGCTTGCAAATCTTTCATCAACATATCTAAACTACCTAAATTGCTTTCAGGAGCATTAGAGACCAAGATATCTGCTTTTGCATTCATTTTAGCCATGCTTTTGTTTTCAAAATTAAATTCGATGTCAGATAACACTGGCAATTCGTAAATATTTGTTCTGACAAGTAAATATCTCCTTTATTTAAAATTTAAGTCATGAATTGGTTTCCTTATGGTCAATGCTGGATAACTTGTTTATCCCTTCATTTTCGATTAAAGTGAAGACATTTTACTAATTGGTTTGAGAAGTTAAACTACTGATTGAGTATCATCAACACCCTCTCTAATTCTTAAATTTGTATAGCTATGTTTTTCTTCATTGATTGATTTTTCAGGGGAAGTTTAGACTTATTATTTAGGAGATACTTACAAATTATAGTCGAGGGTATACACTAAACTTTCATTGAAGTTGCTGCCATACTTTTTTTATAAAGACAGAGACCGAGACTCATTTCCATAGTCAGAGAGAGAAAAATTCGAAAGAGGAGCATCGCTTTTGGGAGATTCTGAAAAAAGTAAAGATTATGTCATTCTTTATTTCAAATATTGGCACACCTCTTTAAAGGTGATACTCATGATGATAAGCAATTTAAACTAAATCCATCCCTTAATTTTATGTGCAGCCTCAATCAACTTCTCTTTCCTTAAGATTTATAATTACCCTCGATGATATATTTTATACAACTTCTTTTTTGAATGCGGGTTGATTGTTTCTACCTTTTCAATAATAAATTGATTATTCTTTTTGCTTTAAAGAATGTTTACCAACTGAACATCCCTCATTGCTTTAAAAATATCCTTTAATTGGTTTTTCAAAAAAATATTAATTTTATTGACAAATGCTATCGCATTCTTAGAGTCTTTTTTCTTACTAGATTCGCTTGAGGAATTTTAATTGATTTTTGACAAAGGAATTTTACAAGTGAACGATTATGCAGTCTGCTGAATTTATGCTTTTCCTGATCGAGGTTAATAATAATTTGACTTTATTTTAGCAAACATAAGCTGAGAGTTAACCTTTTGCAATTATTTGACTTCCCTTTATTTGCCAGCAAGATCACTTGCAATGCCTTCTCTATTGGGCAATGTTTTTTTAAAGAATTAAAAATGGTTGATATGTTGTTATGATAAACTGATGGTAATTCTTTTTGGTTACGTTAGTTAATTATCAATATTAGTGGATAAGGCATAATTGTTTTTATCAATTGTTTTTATCGACATTAATATTTATAATACTGTCAGGCCATTCGCTAAGCCTGATATCTTAGTAATGAATCCACTATAATTAACTAAGCACCAAAAAAAATCATCCAGATAAGTGGATGCAAAGATAATTCATATTTAATATTTAAAAAACAGCAACTCATTAAATTAATTATCCATCAAATATCAAAGGGAGTCATTCTTTACACTCTTCTCAAAGACTAAATGTATATATAACTTTCGTTCACTGTTACAGGAAACACTTTTGGCAGCTATTTACCTGAAAAACCATGCTCAAAAGTTACCCTCAACACGTTCGTCAGTATATTTTTGCCAGAAATTTGCCAGTTGACGCAAGTAATAATTACATGAATGAATTTATCTGTCACATATCCGATTTTAGCCTCCAGCTAAAGATAAGTTCCAATTTCAACAGGCGCAAGAAACTGTACATCATCAACATGAGTTAAGACAGGAAATCCTGTCTTCAAAAAGCGAGAGGCGCATAGCCAGCCCAACTCGTATCCTGCTCTCAGAATAAGGCCTCCAAAGACTTTTCCGCTTAAATTTTTGTCTTGGATATGCATCAACATAGTATTCTTCATGATTGTGGAGGCGATGGGATGATAATTTTTCGGATCTGTTTTAATGAGCTGCTTTAAGTTATGAATGGCAACTGACTCTTAGTAAGTTGGAGGAGATATTTACAGTCCCCTCATTGATTATTTTTTACGACTAGACTGTCGATGATTGCCCAGTTCGTTAATAATTCTAAAGATATCTTTCTCTGACTAAAAAGTTAAAGCAGGAACTATGTGTGCTTTGCCTGTTGATTTATTTCTAGCTACCATTACAAAATTGGCGGAACATGCGAGTCTTTACTGTCCGTCGATTGTTTGCAGCACATCTATATGAACTTCCATTGAACTTTTACCAACAAAAGATACATATCCTGAGAGTTAACAGTCTATTTATATCGATATGGGGTAGTATAATTCGATTGAATCAATAGCAGCCGACATTATACTGAAATTAAGTTTATCCATGCCCAAATCCTTCTAACTGTCGGGAGTGCAATATCTGTAGGCCACATTAGTGGCAATATAATCCATGAGTTCGAAGATGCGTCCAATTCTGATATAGCCATGAGCAAATTGAACCATTTTTTGTCTCATTGCTTCATTCTTTTAAAAGGGTAGGCATATTTGATAGTAGCTGTGAGAAGGAGTTGAAAATTATTTAATGTCGGCCAATCTCTATTCTGATTACGTTACTTTTATGTTGATATTGGACGAATCGAAGAAGGCTTGCACAACTCGATCAGCAAGATTTTCAGTTGTTGTTAGATCCCTCTTCTTTTGGGGTCTGAATAATAGTGCAGTTTCAGATATGGACCGCAAATATTTATAAGCTGTGAGAGGTCGAAGGGTGTTTTGCGCGAATGTTTTTATAATTTTTTTGAAAAGCATTTTATTGGTCTTCAGAAATCTATAATTATGAGTTGATTATAAAATGAGCTGAAGGAAAATAATGAATAGTGGTCTTATGATAGTTGATTAATTTCTCAATTCTTCCTAATATAAATAGTAAGAATATTTATTTTAAATTGCTCGCTCAAAAAGAAGGGAAAAGGGATGTTAAATAAATAAAAGAAGCAGTTGGCTTTGATAAAAATATCGAAAAATAATCAATTGCAGTGATCTATATTTTTATAATTATAATTGAATATCGGTTAACTCCTTAAAACATAGTAGGAATGGATATTCTCAATAATAAGAATAAAGAGAGAGCTCGGAAAAATAGACTCAAGACCATCTGTACTCTCGAAACCAACGATCCCAATCTAGGATAATCGTGTTATGGAAAGGAAAACCGTATGAGGAATAGTCCTCTACTGACTCAATATTAAAAATCATACGAAAAATCACAGATCAAACAGACCAAAAAGAAAAGTTCAGCTCACCATTTCCAAAGTCAATATTCAGCGATCAATCAATCACGATTGAGGGAAAGTACTCCCAAAAATTTATTCAAGCGAGCAATGAGCATCAATCACAGTAAAAATATTCGGCAGAAGACAGATTATAGTGAGAACGATCACTACTGCATACGTAAGATGATGGGTTCTTTAAAAAAAAGATTAGTATATCCCCCCGACGACGTCCAACCTCATGAGTCAATTCACATTCTTCGTAAATTTTATGAAACAAAAGAGTAGCAATTCTATCAAGTAAAGAGAGGAAAGAAGTAAATTAAATCAGTGCTGATAAAAACAAAAAGTATTAGTACAAAGAAGTAGTATGATACTCAAATGAAGATAACTAACAGTTTGAGTAACATCATCCAATAAAGGTAGCAGAATATCTTCTTAAAGATAGATAGAGTAAGCAAATCGCAAAAGGAATGGGTTATTGTAACTGAAAATTATTTCCACCCTTCGTGGATCGATGTAACATTCTTTTCATTTAGGATAGGTACTATTTGTTTCTCAATCAGTTTAAAAATAATAACGATTTGCTGCTTTGCCTTTTCAGGCAAGTTGTTCATGCTGTCTTTATCACCAGCCACAATGGATATACGCACGGCAACATCAGTCTTTAATGCCTTTATTTTCCCATATATAAGGGAAATCTAAAATTTTAGCAAAATATTAAAATAGGCGATCTCTCTCACTCTTTTCAAATCAACAAAAAAGAGGCGTTTTTATCAATGCCAATGTTTTATCGAACTCCTCCTTAAATCTTAAATTTTATGAGGTAAAGTGTCAAGCATTTAGATTTGAAGCAAAATAGCCATTTGATCGAGAGAGTCTATAATATATTGCCTCATTAAACTAAGGATGGAAGATTGATGTTTGGGCGATTGGAATACTGATCTTATAACTCCTCAATGGAGGTATTTTGGCAGGAGAGGGGTGCGAAATCGGGGAGTTAATTAATTTACAAAAATAAATTCTTATCAGATACAGTTATCTCTTGTGCAACGTGGATTAAAAACTTAAGGTTATCTTGGTGGAAATGCTTAGTTTAGACCCAAATGAGCGCCCTCATCCAAGATAGATAATGAAAATACTATGAAATTGATTGATTTTTCTATCTTCCATTGATAATATCTATTGCCTTGATACAGTAGCAAAAAGGATCATTCATTTATCAAATATAGCTCGATTCCTTCTAAACTTAAAATATATCTGACTTTATTTATTATTTCCTTATTTATCGACTTGTAATTATTAAGGACTATATTTTAATATGTCAGGGCAAGACTGTAAAGGCTCAAGGTAGCACCCCCTTAATTTAGTTATTCCAATATCAACTAAATGTGGGAGGTCTAACTACATAATAAATAATCGAACAACACAGTTGTTGATAGAGTTGGATCAGAGGAAAATTGGTATAAAAAAGCCAACTAATATTGGTCTGTATGCTGTTTATTATCAAGAAATCAGAATTGTCCTATAATGGAGTACTTGGAGGGTATGGAAATCTCAGTGGAATTGATATCAAATACTCATTATCTTTTATCCTCACAATCGTCAAGCTAAATCCCAAATTCAAAAGAGACTCAGTATTAGATTGTGGAGCCGGTATTGGAAGAATCTCTAAATAACTACTCTGTCAAACTTTTAAAAACGTACATATTCTTTGATTTAGATTGACTTGATTGACCAATGCTAAAATTTCATTGAGAAAGCAAAGGATATTCTCAAGTAAAAGAAGAACGTTAGACATTACTATGCGAAGGGTCTCCAATAATTTTAGTTTGAGGAAAAATATGATTGCATTTGGATTCAATGGGTATTTTCTCACCTGAACGACTAAGACGCAGTTAAATTTTTAAAGCGAGCCAAAAAGTCTTTGAATTAGAATGGGTATATTATCATCAAATAAAACCATTGCAAATATGGTTTCATAGTTGACAAGGACGATTGCAGCGTCACCCGATCATATGAATTATTTAAAGATCTATTTGATAAAGCAGACCTGACAATAACGAAGGAGTCAATGCAGAATGACTGGCCCAAGGATCTTTTTGAAGTGCGAATGTATGCCTTATGCTGATGATGGATTGTATTTATTTCAAATTAAGAGGATAATTTATAAAACAAATGAAATAAAACAACAATAGACAGAGCTCTGTAATTTCCTTTTCAGATAAAATGAACTATCCCAAGTGCGAAAAGAAGAAATAACACTCGAAGGAATCGCTAAATTATGTTTGTTTGACGCCAGGGTGCAAAAATCGAGGACTGATTTGTGTACTATGCAAAGCGACTACCGACCACACTGGTCATAATGTGCAATCTGTAAAATCATTCTTAATTAAACTTGAGTAAACTCTAAAAAAGTCATAAGCAACTCACGCGTCGAAGATGGCAGAAGACCAACCACTTAAAAATTCGAGCTAGCATAATCTAATGTAAAAACTAGAATAATCTCATTTATAGATTCTATCGACCTTAAGGATTCAGATTGGCGAGATCTCCTAAAGAATAAGAAAGATTGAGTAATAGATTATGTCCTAATACGAAAAGGTTAGATAAAAGATAAGCAATTAGTATGAAAAATAAACTTTAATTCAAAAGAGTATGCTGTAGATTAAGAGCTACTTCGGAGAGGAAAAGGAAAAGGAGATGGCTTGCGATATAAGATTGAGTATGATGAAACTGCTGTGCCTTATAAAATTCGAGAAAAGTACGTGTGCTTATATTAAGATGAATTTGTGATAGCAAATGAAGCTGAAAATCAGTTTAATGCTTACAATCTCAACGCGAATTCATTTAAGACCAACATGATGATTTGGTAAAGAGAGACCATCAATATAATTGAAGATATTTTTAAAGTAAAACCATAATATCAAATCAAAGACACCAAAAATAGACCAGCAACAGCCGGAGATGCTGTCAAGCAGGCAGCCCTGACATTTTCACCGCAGTTTAAAACGTAAAATAATGAGGATTTAGGTAGTCAATCATACTTTCTAATGAGAACAAGATAGCTAAACTGAAGGATGAAAAAAATGGAAAAATAATTCTTTTAAATGAGAAGATAGTTGATTGTAAAAATGCAATAAAATTGAAAATTGGGGCGTTATCGGCAGCCAGTTCTCTCCAAATTGGTCTTTGTTTAAGACCTCATATAACTCAGAAAGCCTATAAATTTGAAAGTAAATTAGAGTATACTTAGAATCTAGCATAATGCATGGAGCGTACTTTTTTTCATCCAACGGCTTCGTCTTCGCGCACAATGACCAAGCAGTCAACAATACAAAGACCAACTTTTTATTTAAAGCGAATGATGAGTTGAGTATTGAAGTGGAGAAGAACCAGAGTAAGATAGTGGTAAAAAAAAAGGGAGATAATAAACCTCACGAGTTGTTGTTAAAAATACTCGATGAGAAGGATTGGGACGATCTCTATTACGGTGTATGTTTAAATGGAGTGGGAGACAAGGTGCAAATCTTAAGTTGATTGTTTATTGCATTGAGCCTAAGTGAAGATAATATAATTAAATTGTAGAATGATGATGGAGTTAATAACTAAGATTTGTGAAATTGGAAATTGACAAGATAAAATAGCAGATTATTATATAAAAAGCTGATCAACATCTAATGGCAAATACTTTATAGTTTTCTAATTTCAAAAGAGCGTTTTAGTGCTAAATAGTTCTGATATTATCGCAAATAAAATGCTTATGGTGCTAGGCTAGGTCTAAAAGAAGCTGCGGCAAGTCGATGAATTGATAAAGATATATGTAGTATTAATTAAGTCTATTATAAAAGTTAAATAAATTCTATAAAATATAATAAAAAATTTGAAAATTTGAAATTCGTGTGATAAATAAATTAATACCAATAACAAATTATTATATAACAAGTTGATCAGCTTCTGATGGCCAATGCTTTATAGTTGGCCTTTAATTTTAAAAGTTGTTTGTCCTTGATTTCTGATTTCAGGAGAGCGTCCTCATGCTAAGTCTACGATGTTCTGGTGTTATGCCAGATAAACTGTTTGTGGTGCTAACTCTTATAGAAGCTTCCGCATGTCGACAAATTGATAAGACTATAAGTGGTTTCAGCGGCAACCTTTTTATTTTTTTAGTTGGCTATCTATTTTTAGTTCTATTTTTTTGCCTTCTAGTTGGTCTTTTTCTTCAAATTTTTAGTTAACTTCTCATAATATTATTTTTTGCTGCTGTTCATAAACGAAATGTTTGTGTTTCTGCATAAAATTTTGCTTACTTAAATTTGTCACGGTAGCAGTCCAATTCTTTAAAATTGATGTTGTTTGTTAGGCCTAGCTTTTACTTATACTCTTGCTGATAAGTACTAGCTTTAATCGCTATTGATGCATCAGGATATTATTTGGTTTAATCAGGCTTATAACTATAAGTTGGAATAGATCCATAATTTAGATATTGGGCCGAGTAGCTTGACCGGCACATTGGTTGATGATTATGCGTATACTCATGCTTGCTTTTCTTATGCTGAAAATAGTAATCTTTGGACGGCTTTTTATAGGATATTTTGCCTGAATAAAATATTAAAATACTGGTTGAAGCGAAATCCAAGAATGAATTTGCCGATCGGTTTTACGACGATAGAATTTACTTGCTGATTTGAAGTTTGCCATCTCCATTTATTTTTTTATTCGTGGCAAGTAACTTCTTATTAATAAAAGAAGTTGTATTGCTCCTCTGATTGATCCATCCAAAATATTGGCTTTTAAGTATCTACGATTAGGTCGCTTCACTTGCGAGCATGCTCTCGAGTATTTGGATCTTCCTATTGAGAGTTTCCAGTCTTTCCTCCTCTCCTTCTTTCATTTCCTGTCGGAGCAAGTTAAGATTTTAGATAATATTTTCGAGTTATTTTTATAGATTGGTCTCGAGACTGATTTAAAGCCACTTGGACAATCCTATCTGAGTCCTTTGCTTCTTGAATTTAACAAAATTAGCTCCGATAAGTTATTCTATCTTTTTTTATATTTCTTCTATCGTAAGTCTCTATCTTTTTTATTTTATCACTATGGATTTAGCCATTTCATTGGTAAAGAACGTTGATTTGCCAGATCTAGTTGACAACTTATCGTCCTACATCTCCACTTATCTTTTACTACTGTCGCATCGGAGTAAAGGCTTCTACTCTTGTTTAGATTTCATCTGTTTTGTATATTATTTTATGTTCAGTGCTGGAGCTGGAGTGCTTTTACGGTTTGTTTAAGAGATATGCGATTGACTGACCGCTTTGGAGTGCGAAAGTTATCTTTGAAAAGATGAGTCCTCATACAACTGTGCCGTGCCTATAGTACAATTTCTGCGTTTTAGCAAAGTCCTAAAAGGAATTTTCTGTGAGCCTGACAAATGAGTGGTGGAGCTGCGTCTGAGTTGTCTCTTTGTTATTGTGGAATGATTTTTCATTTCTTCTGCAATTAAATAGAACAATATCTCTATTTTATTGTAGAATAACCCAGAAAAAGAAAAAACATTCAGAACATCATCCTTTAAATCCCAAATTCAGGAGAGTTGACAATTTAAAGTGATCTATTAACTGCGAATCATTAATGCATAGTTTAGAAATTATTCAAAATTCAACTCATGATCGATTGGATTTGATTGAGAATTGGGTGTGAATTATTATGGATGGATTGCGAATAAACCCGCTTTGTCCTCCTTATAAATGGCTCTAATGCATGCTATTAGAAATATTGATTTCCCCCAGAAAAGTTGATAATATTTAAATGAACCCTCCATAAAAAGAACTTCAGAGGAAGTTAGTAACTGAATAATCTATTGAAACGCCCTCTTCGCAGAAAGTGCCCATCGCCTCCATCGCCAATCTAGATTGGCAGGACTTCGCCTATAAAGAATTTGGAGCAGAACCCAAAATTACCCTGTCAAATCTGGTGTTGATCATCCTCGTGCCAGTGATGATAATAGTACACATTCGACTCGCCCAAACCTTTGAGATCCCTCTGCTCCAATACTCCTTTGTAACTATGCTTATTGCTTTCATCTTCAATTACACAACCATAATTCGAAAATATGAACTCATGCCCTATTTACCTGTTGAAGCTTTCGACCATAAATTAAAGATCCTATGCGTCCTCTCAGTGGCGAGTATCCTCTCGAGCATATATTTTGGATGGAATGGTTCAGGAGGTATCCTTTTCGCCATCTTTTGGTAACAAACCCGAGGCAGCAAAATGGGAATTCTCGGAGTATACTTTGGAATTATTATTGTAGGCTCGCTTCTCATGTAAAAAAATTATACTATGACCATGAGTAAGGTGGTTTAGTTTATTCCAGGACTGCTCTTTGGATACATCAACTCATAAATTTATAAGCTCAAATCTTCCAACTACTTTGCTATTGCACATCAATTCGCTTTCCTCTGCAGTATCGCCCTACCCATTTTCTTTCCTGCTTCAACGATGATTATTCCCAATTTGCTCCAGTGGATTATCATGATCGTATGCGGATTCTTTATGCTCTTCACATTGACGGCAACGATTAGACTGATGCAAGCAGCAAGAGTATCCGTGGTGATGGGAGTGCTTTCTGGATTGTTGATGGTCGGTACTTCGGTATACACTGGAACTTTAGATTATATCGGACTTGTTATGATAGGAATCGGAGTGATAATGCTGGTAAAACAGTAGTTTTATGATATAGAATGTTGATCTTCTATATTGCTATAAATACTAAGATAATTCATGATAAATAATTATTATTGGTTCAGAATTCTTTAAATTAATCTAAAATATCTCCTTGTATTTGTATTTTATATTTTCTTCGATTTTATGCTGCTCATCCGCATCCTCAATCCACATCTCCTATATTTGACTGATTTTAAATTCGATCTTATTTGGAAAATTGTTTTAGAAAGGAAGAGTTTTAAAATTAACCAATAAATAATAGGCAAGCTAGGATAAATAGCGAATCGTCGTATTCTTATAAGATACATTCATGGGAATATCCTTTGAGATTATTGAATTAATTTATATTGAACCATAAAAATAGAATAATGTATATAGTAGATCAATGCATATTGTCAGAGTTTGATCTGTTTCAACAGCTCAACAAGGCTGCTTTGCTTCATCATCTTCTCCTTGTATTCTCTCAGGGATTTTAAAGCTGCGAAGCTTCTCTCTTTTATCTTAAATACCTTCTCATTTATCTCTTTGTTATCAGAAACGCATCGCCTCAATCGTAGACATGTCTCAGAACCAAGAGATGTAAAATTATTAAAGACAGTAGAATTGCTCACTGATATTCTTGTCGACTGTTTTGCTCTTTTTTTGTGCATCTCTGAGAATTAAGATAACTCTTTGCTCAAATTGGAGAGTTTTCTCATCTGAGGGCTGATTGAGGGATTAGTCGAGTATTTACGGTTGACGTTGTAAAAGAGAGACGTGGGATGACTGTCTTTGCGGGGTTTAGTGGATTAAGGAAACAGTCTGCTCCTATTTCTGAAGGAACACTGTGACGAATTTTCTAAAGTGATGTTCATTGCGTTTTGAGAGAGAGTATCTAGATAGTGCATAGATTGCAAGTTGAAGAGTTGAACTGATCTTTAAAGCATGCTCATATTGGATGATATGATAATTTCGTTGAGAGGAAGATAGTATTTGATCTGAGACCGATTTTATGTGATAATGACTCCGCAGCGAGAAGAGTTGAATGATGTCAGAATGTAGTTTTTGGCGAGATAAATGGCCAGTTCGATGAACTGTTTATGTAACGCCTTAACTGTTTGGTTTGGGTTCTAATTGAATGACTCTTCGAGTGGAACGGGCACGTATGCGTAAAACAGGTCGATATAACCGTTGCCCTGATCATCAGCACTTCTAAGGTTGATGGTATTTTTATGGGAGATGGTTTTGAGTTTATCAATTTTCTCTTTGAGTCTTGCATACTAGGCGGAATTCTTGTAGTAGTACCTCTTCTTGATGAGTCCTTTTTTGGCTTCGAGTTGGGAGATGTCCAATTAACCGAAGGGGTATTGGTTACCTTTCATTTAATGAGTGGGGGAAGTGTTCATTGACTTGGATGTAATATAATTATTTGCTTTGATTTGGTGGGTGAATTTAAACCACTATTTTTTAAAATTATGGGTAGCATCATTCTGGAAGAATACGAATTCATTGGTTGTTTTTAGAATAAGTAGACATCCAGCAGATGCCGTTTTTGTAAAATTTACGGCCAAGTGAAGTTAAATTTTACTATTGAAGGGATTCTACAATAGAACGAGAAACAACATCAAACATGGAAATATCTTTCAGAAATAAATCGATATTGATTGGGGGATAATTCTAGGTCTAAACTGATATTATAAATTTAAATATCTATGTTATTGCCAAAAACGGTAAAACTATACTTTATTGATTGGACCATTTTCTCATCATTAATTATTGATAGCTCGTCGTTATAATATTATTCAACTAGTTTTAAGGATAAGATGATGAACCTTGATGAAATGCATTTTTAATTCCAGAGAAAAACTTCAGTTACTGCTTGAATATCAAGAAGAGGCAATTATTTGATAAATTAAACTTCCCGGACGATCCTCTCATTACTTTAAGAACGATACTAAGCATCTTATCTAAATCTAAATAGAGAAAAAACAAAAAGAAGAGTAATTAAATTATTGGGAAAAGAGGTAATGTGCCAGCGAGATATTTAAAGGATAATTTTACTTTATAAAAAAGCAAATGGCAGCATTACTCGACTAAAAAATATTAACAACTTAAAATTATTGAGTAAAATCTCAAAACTTTTCTGCTCACAGATCATTGCTTTAAATAACAGCAAAATTTGATAAACTGTTAATCCTCAATCCATTAAAAATAAGTAAATAGAATCATTCTTATTTTTACTGCAAGTCAAGTCCTTTGAAGACAAATGGCTAAACCAAAAAGGCAAATAACAGCAAAATGACAACCAAGGGAATATAGACCTATATGATAGGTTTATGCAAAAATAGTTCTCCAATTTTATAGGCTGGTCTTACTTCGTAAATAAGACTATAAGTCTGATCATCGTGAGATTTATTTTTATGTAAAGAGTTGCAGGTTCTTTTTATTTTTACTTGGCCTTGGTATGAGTAGTCACTCCAATTTAGGGGAATATCGTTATCGGCTTGAAGACACACATAGGGAAGATAATCGAGCCTCACCATAAAATTTTCATTAGTCTATTCGTAAAAAAACTCAAAGCATATTTCCATCTCATCATTACTTTCCGAATCAAAGTAAAAGCGAATCTCCTTCGGTACTGAGTGTAAATGAGTGGGTAGAGTGATATCACAGGTTTGAGAGTTTACTAACAACTCAAGTACTATTAGTATAAAAATAATCATGATAATTATAAAGATGAGCAAGCAACAAGTGATAAGTCAAGATAACAAGCGTATAATTAATTTTGTTTGATAGTATTGAAATTGAAGGCTATTTATCTGAGTTGCTACAATCATCCGAAAAGATCGCCCATACCGCCGTCTTCCTCTTCTGGTGGAGGGGGTGGTGCTTCTTTCTTCTTTTATTACTTTTTCTACTTTCCTTTCTTATCATCAGCCTTCTTGTCTTCCTTCTTCTCGGCGACAGGAGCGGTTACGGCGGGCGCAGTTACGGCCGACGCAGCGCTAGATACTTGCCCACCGAAGTTAAAAAAGGAAGAGATGTCCTTTCCAACTAAAGCCTTGGCGAATAGCTTGGGCCAGTAGGATTCAATCTTGACTCCAGCGGCAGTCACGAGCTTTCCGATCTTCTCTCCTGAATGACAATAAAAATACCAGTGATATCTTGACCATCGTCATGAAGAATCAAGGCTGCGTATGTGCAGGAAAGTTAGGCCAACTCCTGGGGGGAGAGTTTGCTGACTTCAACGTGAGCCATTTATGGACAACAAATAATTGATAATTAATAATTAAATCAATAAATATTCCATCATTCAACTCTGATGCCAAAATACTAATTGATTGACGTCCAAATTATTTAGGCGTGGAGGGAACAACTTTTATCTTCAAATCCTCTGCTGCATCACGGCAACATCATCTAAGCAATATTAGAATATTGACTATATATTCGAAATCAGTAATCTCCATCTCAGTGATACTCAATCTGAATTATAATATGCTCGAATATTTTGAATTTGCTTTTAAGTTGTTATGCTGCCGTTGATAATAATAATATTCGAAGATGCAGACAGTATAAAATACTCCTTCTGTTTGTTTTCAGTTCGAAGACGGTCGCAACGTAACTTCTTATTAATTAAGACAGATTTTAGTCAAATCCTCTTTGAGTTTTCCTGTACCAACTAAAAAAAAAGTGCTTAGGTAGAAGATGGACTTACTCTCACTCCCGTCGATTTGACGAATATGCTCTCTTAACAAAACAGATTTAAACTCTAATAGCAATAGACGATACAGACAGAGCAATTCTTCGAGGAATTTGAGAGTAACTTCGTTGTCACTTTTGACGACAGTAAGAAAACAAAAAGGATGGAAGATCCATAGTCATGCGACAATAAAAATGAAGAATGGAGGGATAATTTTAAGCCCGTCCACTTCTAAAAAGATTAAACCATGAACATTTAATAAGAATAGTAAAGAATATCCTTGCCCATTCTCAATAAAAGGAAAAGTAGTTTGCTGTCCATCGTGGAGATGAAATCTGAAATTATAAACAAAACATTCAAGGAAAACCGATTTTTGCCTGTCATGCAGATAAAGAAACGATCTATCTTCAAAAATAAAGAGAATTTGATCACCAACATGCAGTCCTTTAAAGGGTCTTCTAATAAAATTGTTTATCCTGACCCGTTAAAAATATTCCCCAGTGGTTCTTTCACCTGTCGCCATGCCAATTAGTAGCATAAACAGTATTTTACATCTAAAGTCACTCCAAAAGACTCAGAGACAGCAAAGATACTCTACAAAAAATACTAAAAAGCAACCATATTTTGTGAAAATAGGAGTGACATCATCCCAGCCAACAAGAAAAGTGACTACATCAAATAAATAAAAAATGAGCAGTGCAAAAGGCAATCATAAAAAACCAAGAAAAGCAGGTAGCCAAAAAATATCAATATTTTTAAAAAGTATCCGCTGGTTCAATGAATGAAGATCAGTAATGATTTAATATCCTGAATTATTGTTTGACATCATTTCATCAATTATTAGCTATATGATTTAAGGAAATTTGATTGAAGATCTCGCCACTATTATTGACGGAAATCAACAATTTGACCTTTATATTAGGTTTATTTTAGGACTTTATGTTTGTGGTGGGAGGGTTGGTCTTTTAGTCTTTGGTTATTCTCATTGTGCCCAATTTAAACAGATTAGTTATAATAATAATAGTCGCAATGAGCCTAACCAAAATGAAGGCAGGTAGAAGCAATACTATGTAGAAACCTAATCCAGGATGAGCGAGGAGAAACGCAATACATAGCGCAAGCGCAATCTTATAATACTAATTGAAAAGTATTTGTTGACGCTTGGTTGTCTAGATTCAGTCACCAAACTCGAGCAGTAGTCGCAGATCACTCTATAAAAATGGGATACAGCCGACAATATCGATCTTTTCATGATATTCCTCGACTACGAACAATATTACGAGGCCAGATTTGGCAAGGTGCCCCGGGTGGTTAAGAAGATCGAGGATAAAAGTGGATACTAACAGCTTAAAAAGATGGCTTTGCGCCAAAAACAACTTAATGCATCCATCAACAATACCGGAAATGGAAAAGTACTAGATCAGCAGACTCCACCACTCCCACCATCCAAGCGTAGCGGTCCTTTCGACTCAGCCAACTTCAAGAAGAGAGACTCGATGAATGAGAAAAGTGAA
>Ga0302280_1000579_pt1 | contig 32447 bp, 27 predicted proteins | sample III_Fen_E1_1_FD_198771 | JGI IMG/M metagenome (GOLD analysis project Ga0302280, IMG submission 198771) | Peat permafrost microbial communities from Stordalen Mire near Abisko, Sweden - III_Fen_E1_1 | ecosystem: Environmental > Terrestrial > Soil > Wetlands > Permafrost | place: Sweden: Abisko... | reverse complement strand
TTATTTAATCAAAGATATCGTTAGAGGTCATTAATTTTAGTACAGTCAATCATTATTTTTCTTTGAAGCATTTGTGCCAACAGCAAGCTCAAAGAGTTTTATTATACCCTCCATAGTCAATACTACAAGATAATCTCGATTGAAATTGTCCTTCTTATTATCATTTCTATTTTTAAAAAATAAATAAATTTCTTATAGCATCTCAAAGAAGATATATATTTATCTATTTTTCGATACTCTTATAATATATAATCACATTAATAAATACTAATGTCTCTTGTGAATACAAAAAACTCGACCTAAAAGCAAATGATATTAAATAGCACAGCAAAAGAATCCTAACTTTTATTTTATATAACAAATAAAAAAGCAGGATTAACGTCAGTGCTCTTGCTTTAATTCCTTCGAATGCAATCACCTTATCATTGATCATTTATAAAACCTCATCGAAAATTAACGAAGTTTATAAATTTTATGTTAATGACCTTTAATTTTCGATATAACTATAAATTAATTTCAAGAATGATAGAAAACCATTTTGAAAACATCAATATCCTCGGCAAAAAAATTGTGCAAAGCCCTCTAAAAAATGAAAACGTACTATACTCCTCAGTGTCACCCAATCTTGATTATTCCAACAAATTTGGAAAGAGTAACAGTATGCATCCGAATCAGCAACCAGTTCACCTCATCCATACAAGCTGGGTGCCTTCCAATGGCCAACCATTGCCAACTAGAATTATACCTCCTAATAATACTCTTGTGTCTAATGCCTATCCTTTGACAAACAGAAAACCATCATTTATAGAACTTGGAGGAGGCAGTCGATAAAAGAAAAACAGTCCAGATAGAATGACGATAACTCTCGGGGGATAAGACAAATGTCAACAAGTCGTGACTCCCTAATATCTCAACCGAAAAATTATGATCTTGTAGGGGAGGATAAAAGAACTTCACAGATAGAAGCAAATGATGGCAGCTGAAATGAACTAAAAAGTGAATAAGATTCTGTCTGAAAATGAGAGGCTAATAAACATCATCAAGGACTTTTAATAGAAGAGCATGAATTCAACTGGCGAACCAAAAATTTAGGGCAAAGAAAAAGAATTATAAAACGAATTTAATCTTGAAGAAATGTTGGAATCACAAATCAATGTAAACCTTGAGTTGAGAGAAGAGCTTTAAAAACATAAAATTGAGTGTGAATCTGCTTGTTCCAAATTAGCAAATTCTTTAAAAGAAAAAGAAGTGGTTCATTCTAAAATTGAAGAGAAATAGGCTTAAAATTCATCATTAAAATTGTCTCATTAAAAATTGCAGATTAAACTTAGGTAATAAAACGAGAAGTATTGCTAAAAAATACGATCTTTGGAAACCACCATCGCATCCTTAGAATAAACAAGACAAAAAAGAGAGACAGCCATAGAATAGGTCATTCAAGAGAAAGAAAAACGGATTCTTTAATTGGAATAATAAAATTATGGACTCTCCAAAAGGATTGAAGAGAATGCTCTTGAAATTGCTGAACTAGGCGAAGAAGTTTCCGCTTCCAAGATGCAGCACATGTGCGAAAGTTAAGAGATATAGACTCTTAAGAACCAAGTATAAGAGTTATCCAAGCCTCAATAATGTAAAAAATGCAAAGATCTGCTGTATACGGTTTTCAGGCTTAATTCTCAGCTAAATAGAAAGTGAATGATTTTGCAAATATGATATCATCCAAATTTCCAAATATTTAACATAAAGGGGTCTTCACGAATAGGATTTGTTACAGAAATTGGCTCCAATAGTTAGTAGTCTATAAATTCAGATTCGAGGAAAGCTTCTGTTTGTTTGTTGGTCACTTCTGCAACAGACAAATCTGGTTACTCATTAAGAATTTTGGAGCGAACGTCCTTTGATACTCTGTTTATTCGTAGAGCTCGCTTTATTTTTTGTATCAATTCTGGTCCGAATCTTGCGTTTCTGATTTTAAACAATCATACGTTTAGAAGGATCCTAAAGATTATATAGTATCGTTATTTTCTCCTAAGCTCTTCAAGATTTATCTGCCTCCATCGATTCCAATATTATTTTTGCTGATGTCAACAATTTAGAGGATCTAATTTTTATTCAGGCATTGAGCTAAACTAAAAGCAAATTCATCTTACAGCAAATTTCCCGATAGATTGAGTTCGATAATTGAAATATTGCTTTCCATCAGTTTCATTAAGGCAGAAGCCGAATCATCCCCAAGGTGATTATTTGAAAGGGTTAGTCTAACTAAAGTATTATTAAAGCTTAAAGACTTCAGCAGCATATTAAAGATTGTTTTATCCAGATAGCAAAAATCTAAGTTAAGATTATACAGGCGATAGCTGTCCATTTTTACTTATTTTGTTTATAAAACTTGACCGATATACCCCATTGCCTCTGCTGTTATTTTGCTGCAAACAGGTCCTAACGATCTAAGGTGTGATTTCAGTTTTAATAAAGAGATAAAGGATGTAGCCATTTTTTAGTCCTGCCAGTCCATCTGCATGTGATAGATCTTTCCATTCACGCGGATCGCATTAAGCAGGGCTTGCAGTGAAACTTTTTCAAATTGAAAAGAATTTCTATTTAAGCTGATTAACTTTACATTTACTCTATCCATTCGATGTGGTTAAAATTTTTTGAAATGATTTGCAAACAGTTTTTGCCCATATTATTGCGTGATAGATCAACCCGAGTAATTCGCTTAATTCCTAATAAAGCTTCAATTTATTAGGTACACTCCTCGCCTATTCCGTTGCGACTCAGATTTATCATCTTCAGACAACGCATTTACACAATTCTACTAATTAGTTAGCGAAGAGTGTTTTTGGAAAAACCCTAATTCTAAATAGCTGTACCCTGTCTTTGAAGTTTGATAGGTCTATTAACTCGATCATATGAAATTTATTGGAGGGCGAAAAAGAAGTCAAGGGTAGCTTGGTATAGCTTAGCCTGCTTGGAAGGCTGAGTCGATCAATCGCCAGCAATAATGTCGTAGGTTACGAGTTGGCCTGAGCCACGATTGGCAGTGGATATGAGGGTACTTAATCTTATTCTAGGCTGAGATATTCTTCCCAGCTCTTAGGCATTACAATTTCCTCTCCAGTTTTTTATTTGTACTTGCTTCGAATATATTATATTGTTTTATTTTGTTCCACTAGCTTCTTCTGCATTCAATTTACTTATGATATATGATAATCAATAATAAATGATTTGTTTGGAGTTATATAACCAAATGATTTTAACTTATTAATTATTTAGTAAATGTAAAAAGAGAGTTTTTCTAGACATAATCTGATCAAAGGAGCCCTGTGGGGTGCAGTTCTTGGAGATGTTATAGGAGCACATCTTGAGTTCGATAAAGATGTCAATGAAAAAAAGATACAGGAATCATTCAATATTATAGGCGGGGGTAAACATCACCTCGAGGCTGGACAGCCAACTGATGATTCATAACTTAATTTTTCTGTGCTTCGAGGATTGATGAGAGGAAAGGGTTTACTTAATCTAAATTTCATAGCTGAGGAAATGGGAAACTGGTATTTATCAAAACCCATAGATGTAGGCAATACTATTAGAAATTCTGTGCCAAAGGCATGCAATATGAAAGTTCATCAAGCTCATCTTTGCAGAAAAGGAGCTAAAGAATGTTCTCAGACTTCTCAGAGCAACGGAACATTGATGGCTCTAATAGGTTTAGCTTTATGGTGTTATAAGCTGCCCGTTGATGGTATCTTCAAAGCAATCAGGTAATTTACAAAACTAATTCATCCAAACGAATTGGTTATCTTATCAAATATATTTTATGTTCTAATAATCCATTATCTCTTAAATCATCCCGAATAGGCTGAAAAATCGATGAAGGCCTTTCAGTTTGCAAAAAAATAAATATTTTCATTCACCACAAACGCATAATTTGTTAAATGGATTTAAACTATATAGACTTCTTTCAGCAATCCAAGCATTTTAGATGAGCAAGCGTCTATTGTTAAGGCCTCAGGATGGGTGAGAGTTGCCTTGAGCTATTCTGTTCTGCACTTAATTGTTTCTAAATCTTTCAAAGAGAGTATTCGATGGATTATTTCGCAGAAAGGGGATACTGACACAAACGCATGCATTATGGGCGGTTTATTAGGAGCTTATTATGGATATTAAAATATTGTCATGAATGAGCAAGTTGAAAAAATAGCAAAATGGGTATCAAAAAATAAACGAAGGCCTGATTGGCTGATTCCAGGGAAAGTGATTCCAAAGTTTACTGATTTTTTAGAAAAATAATCGCCTACTTAGCTAAAGATGATTGGCAGTGAGGCATAGTATGAAAATTCTCCTCAAAAGAATTCTCCAATTAATAAATCTCCGAAAAAATGATAATCCAAAATTGATTATAAAATGAATTTTTAATGTGAATTTTTAAAATACAAATATATCGAATAAATACATATAGTTGAAACAATTACAAATAAATTACCTGATTTAGTCATATTTTTGACTGTTGCGTTTTGTCGCTGATAATTTAGTGATTCTTTATTTTATTTATAGTCCCTATAATATAATAGATGCATTCACCTCAAAAGCGTTTCAGCTCAAACCCTCCTTTGAAAGCGCCTTAATTCGAGCCGTCTCCAATAAAAGTTAATCCCAAAAATCAGAAAGGAAGTTAAAAAGCATCATCATTGATTGCTCATGGGGATCAAGGGATTAAAAAAATCCACAATAAACAAGCAAAATATGAACAGAATACGTTAAAAGGACTTGAAATGAATATGGAAGTATACTATTTATTAATTTAGAGTGATAACGATGAACTTTAAAATTATCTTGATTTAATGAAATCTGGACCTATTGATAAAATTAAAAAAAGCACAAATCTCCAGGCACACTAAAAAAAGGAGAATTATTTGACTCCTCCCCCTCTTCTAAATCCAAATCTTACCCAAGACATAACAGTGAATGATGCTACTAAATCTATCAAAGGTTAGAGTTCCTTTTAAAATGAACCGCACCCTGCCTTTGAAAATTCAATGGCCTAAACCTAAGTATATAACAAATCTGAAGCAAATTCTTTTGTATTAAATCCCAATCAAAATGACATGTCATCTAACTTTAAGAAATAAGTCTAACCTTTAAAATCAAGTTTTTATCAAAATAACTGTCGAAATCTTTAGAAAGAAAGTCTGAACCATCAAAAAAACAAAATGTTTTGTGAAAATTTGCAATGCTCCATTTCAGATTTACATCATTAATAAAATTCAATTTAAAATTCAAAGGATCAGCCCCATTTTAACATCTCTAGTTACCATGCAAACACTTAACCACAAATCAGAAATTAGATCAAAAATCACCGGGCATAAAATAATCCTTAAAGTGATAGAAAAAAACTGGATAAAGTGCCTGATAAAAGGTTAACTCTTCGAGATTATTTGTATATAGCTCAGTTATCTGAAAATAGATAAAAAAGCACTACTGCTTTAGGAAGTTAATTTAAAAGTGCTTCGAGATAAAATTCTCGTAAGAAGAAGAGTCAGGTTAGCAAAGGAGAAGTCTTGAGCCGAATAAAAGAGTAGATTAGCCAGAGCATAAAGACAATTCAAAATAACCTGCATGAGGCATTAAATTTTATTGAAAATTCTCGATAAATCACAAATTAGCAGGAATAAATTATGAAGATGTACAATTTATGCAGGATAATAAAAGATCAAATGGTGGGACAGAGCGAATAGGTTGCTAAATTCATAACAGATAGCAATATTCAATGATAAAACATACATTATTTTATTATTTTAATCAGAACACAGTTATCTTTCTTCCTATCTTATTTCTAGACATTGGGAGTTAAATATGATATGATTTAATTGTGTTTTCAATATATAAGAATAATTATTTATTAATTTCAATGGAAGAGGACAAATGCGAGTTGATGGGGATAAACATTCTCCCCTTGCTGAAGGAAGGAAGTTTCAAGTTTGGAATTTGGGCGAGCTCAATGCTTATTGGGTACCTATTAGTGTCTGGCAAATATAAATCCTGTCTTGACTTTTATGGCATTATGAAAGATAAAGTTGCTTCTGTTAAATGATTATGGAAGTTATAAACAGCCTTACTTACACTCATATTATAATCTTGCATAGCAAGTTTAATTATTCAATAGTATCCTAACATCCCATTGATTAAACGCAAAGGCAAATTGTAAAGAAATTGCTGATGTGCATTAATATTTTAGATATTTTACCATTCTTCAAAGAGAAGAATCAATTTTTTAAACCTGATGTAAAAATAATTGAATATAAAGAATTATAGAGTAAAATGAACCAAATTAAAATAAACTTGAAAATATATTTGATGAAGCTACCCTATTACCCATTTTTCCATATTTTTCAACTTTGAAAAAAATATCTAAATTAATTTTAATATGATTAGAATAGAATCTGAATATTTAAGTGATTTACATAATTTGAGATTTATTAGAAACAATATTATTTTGCATGAGCGACTGTTAAATATCACTCTTCTCGCATATGCTGCAAATCATTCAAAATTCAGGAAAGTACTTCTTTCGCAAGGGATATTATTAGAATTGCTTAGATGTAAGTGATTTAAAATATGTTACAGTTTAGTTTGGAGTTGGTGGAATTGATGCTGGAGCCTTTATTGGTCTATGTCTCCCTCGATCGTGTTCCGATAATAAAATTGTAAATGGTATTAATTGGGCGTTTGCATAAATACATTCAGCTTATAGTGTTTTTTCCATTGATTCTCAATCCGATAGATATCACGTTGACAATGACTGGCTAACCTATTTAACTTTGACCTTACTCGGAATATTAGTATTGGTTACTATTTATAGCACTCTAACAGCTAAAACTCATAAAATCATCAAGGCTTTCAATGCAAAATAAAATATGGCTCATTTTAAAATTAGATAGAAATAAGATTTAAATATATTTGATGGTGTTCGGGCGATTGCAATGATGTGGGTCGTTATTGGTCATATTTACTCTTTTATGCTTGGATCTGGTATCAAAAATATAATGACAATTAATAATCAGGCGTTTAAGCCCTTTTTCCTTATCATTTAGGCTGGAATGGTTTCAGTAGATGTATTTTTTATGCTTGGAGGCTTCTTCTTAGCCTTTGTATTTCTAAGACAAAATACAAATGACCTCAGTATCTATCCTTTGGGGATCCTGCAAAGGGCTTTAAGAATATGGCCTGCTTATATTATCACAATGATGTTTTATTACTCGGTATTCATTCAGTTGGGAAGTGGTCCAAGTTGGAATAAAGTTCAGCCTGATGTTTAACAGTGTTCAACCATGTGGAGATCTATATTTTTCATTGGAAATCTAGTAGATAACGGGAGAGTTTAATGTCTGGGATGGAGTTGGTATCTTCAAGTTGACTTCCAATTATTCTTAATATCTCTTTTTCTACTTTTTGTTTATAAAAAACAAAAGATAATTGCATTAATAGCAACCATACTCTTCATGATCGCATCAACAGTGTTTTGCTTCATGTATACCTATAATGAAGAAGTAAAATTATTCACTGACTTATCGGCATTTAGTACTTTCTAAGGCTTTATGTGGAATGTTTATACAAAGCCATGGGGAAGGAGTCCACCTTATTTAATGGGACTAATTTTTGGTGTGCTGTACATGGATTTCAAAAGTATCCTGAACATAATTTAGATAACAAGTCAAACTTAAATTAATCAAAGGGTTTATTAACTAAAGTTCAACAATATTTTACTAGGAAATCTGTAATAAAAACTATTGTTGAATGTGTTGGTCTCGCTCTTATGGCTTTCGTTACATTTATACCGAGATTATTGCAAGTTGGTTATGTTTGGCCACAAAGTTTGCACTCTCTTTACATTTCACTTTCCAAGATTATTTTTATTTTTGGAGTGATCTGTACAGTTCTTCCAACAACTTTAGGCTTTAAACACTCCTTCTTAAATCTTATCTTAACTCCTAAAATATTCCACTTTATTGCACGCATATCTTTCTGCACTTATCTCGTACATTTAATGATTGTGTTTCAATTTGTCTACACGAGAACATATGATTTGTACTACAATATTACTGATATGTTTGTAGTTTATATGGGGATTCTCGTCATCAGCCTTTTCTTTGGATTCTTAATGACTCTGATCATTGAAGTACCGTTCTCTAATCTGCAAAAAGAGCTGATGTCATATTTGAAAGTATCTGCAAGAGGCTAGAAGAAGCTTCCGTAAATTAGTAACAACAATATCTCTTCTTCATTAAAATAGAATTTTTTGATAATTAATCAATAATAGTCCAGTGTACAGGGAGAGGGTGTTTTTAAAATATAAAAAGCATAGAAATGATGAAATCACTTAATGGTATGAATTGTTTATCAAATCAACTATTTAATTACCTCTAAATTTAAATTTAAATAAAACTGAAATTATCATAAATTATTACATTTAATTATAATTCTAATAATTTACTAATTCTTTGATAACGAATCTTCAAAACTAAAAACCATCTGTCTATGAGACTGATCAAACCTATTTCGTTGTAATCTCGAATAATACAGTTGTTTGAAGTGTGCAGACCAACTCTGATGCCTATAATTTCAATTTTAGTTATTATAATCATGAGGATAATTACTAATTTTTAGTTGATAAATATTTTTTAGTTCCTCTTAAGAATTTGCCTCTTTTGATTTACTTTAAAATTAATATTAAAAAATAATCTCTGTTCTTGAAATATTGACAAAAATGAGAATTCTATACCAACTTACTCCTTCAATATTTAAAAAAACTTCAGTTACCAGAATTAAATAATTACGTCAGAAATAATAAAATAAATTTTGACAGAATTAATCCTTTTATAATATTTAGGAATTCATGGAGGATATCAACATTTCTACCCGCCAGATGATCAATGATTAGCCAGAAAAAGAAGATTAAATTAAACCTATTTCGTTCATGGCTATGTTTAGGTTCGCTAACTCATTTGATTACGTTCTTATGGCAATTGGCACTATCTGTGCTAGTGCAATGGGTGCTGCCCTGCCCGCTTTTGCATTACTTTGGGGCAGCATGACAGACAGCTTTGGCAATAACGACAGTATGGTTGAAGCAGCCAAATAGGTGATGTTTAAATTTATTTATATCGGAGTGGCAGCCGTGTTCGCTGGCTGGGGCATGTTTGGCTGTTGGATGATAACAGGCTAAAGACAAGGCATTGCCTGCAGAAAACAGTACCTCAAAAGTTTACTGAAGCAAGAAATTGGTTGGTTTGACACCATCAACCAATCGGAGTTAGCAACAAAATTTGCAACTGATTCTTTTTCTTTTCAGGGAGCAATTGGCTAAAAAGTATCAACTATCATTATGACTTTAGCGATGTTCGTCGCTGGCTTTGCAATAGCTTTCTACACAGGCTGGCTGATGACTCTTGTTTCGCTCTGCTCTCTTCCAGTTATAGCACTTGGAGGATATTTATACGCGATGGCCATTGCAAACAAAAGCAAGGATCAAGAAAAATAGTATGCTTAAGCTGGTGGTATGACATAACAAGCCATAGCAGCTATCAAAACCGTCAAACAGCTCAACGGTTAACAGTTTTAAGCTGATAATTACTCCGAGACATTGAAGTCAGTCACTACAAAGGCCTTTAAGTATGGTGCTTACCTTGGAATTGGTATGGGTACTCTATTTTTAAGTATGCTTTTTTCCTATGCTCTTGGCTTCTGGTTTGGATCGGAATGCGTTGAGGGAACTAATAGCTGTCCTCCTAGTTGGAATGGAGGGCATGTTTACTCTGCTGGAAATGTGCTAGTGGTCTTCTTCAGCATTTTGATGGCTGGGTTCAACTTGAGTCAGCTTACTCCTTCTATTAAGAAGATAGCTGAAGGCAGATCTGCAGGAGCTAGAATTTTTAGTATAATCGACCGTTAACCGACCATCGCATCTAGTCCTAACGCTATCAAGCCAACATAATTTAATGGAGTATTCAAATTTGATGGAGTAGCATTCGCATATCCAAAAGATAAATCTAGAAATATTCTCCAAAAATTGGACTTGGTAATAGACAGCAAGTCTGTGGGCTTTGTAGGGGAGTCAGGCTGTGGTAAGTCGACAATCTTTCAATTGATGATGAGATTTTACGACCCTGATGAAGGCCGGATCACTCTAGATGGCGTCGATCTGAGAGATCTAGATCTATTTTGGCTCAGAGATCAAATAGGATATGTGGGGCAGGAGCCTGTTCTTTTCGCTACTTCCATCAAAGAAAACTTGCTCTTTGGAAAGGAAGATGCCACTGAATAAGAGATTAATGCTGCATTGAAAAAAGCTGAGGCTTATGAATTCGTTTACAATTTGAAAGAGAAATTGGAGACTTATGTAGGAACAGGAGGAGGTCAGATATCGGGAGGACAAAAACAAAGATTAGCCATTGCAAGAGCCATACTCAAAAACCCAAGAGTCCTACTTCTGGATGAGGCCACTTCTGCCCTTGATAGAAGAAATTAAAAACTAATCCAAAATACTCTCAATAAGATAGCAGAAGAAAAGATAACCATAACTATCGCTCATAGAGTCAAAACTATTATGAACTGCAGCCAAATTTATGTGTTGGACAGAGGAATGATCCTAGAGCACGGCAAATTTAATGAATTAAATAGATACAAAGACAATACCGATTTAGATTAAAAGGAGTAGGCAGCCTTTGTCAAAGTACATAGCAAAAAACATCAAGAGCTGGAGTAGATAATCCCTGATAAGCCTGAACAATAATAGCTTAAAGAATAGCAATAACCTAAATATATTGTGCCTGGATAGACTCAGGTGCCACTAACCTAGGAGGAAAGGCAAAAGAAGTAGCAGTAGGAATTAGTTAAAAAATACGAAGAAGATGTCTCTGGCCGTCTATTCTCCTATTGCAGTGATAGAAAGCTGCTGTTTGCTTTCGGTATTTTTGTATGCATGGTCAATGGAGTTATTTTCCCTGTTTTCAGTATTTTCCTTGCCAAAATGCTTGCTATTCTAATCAACTTTAGCAATGATCCAAGTGGAGCTCGTCGCGATGCAAATACATATGCTCTTATCTACTTCTTACTCGGGATACTTGCCTTTATAGTTCAATTACTACAGCAAACCATTTTTAATATTATAGGAGAGGAAATGACTCAAAAAATTAGAAATTAGACTTATCTCAAGATACTTAAAATGCCAGTCATTTGGTTTGATAAACCTCGAAACAGTAGTGGTTCACTTGCCGCTCGGCTGGCGTCTGATTGTCAAACTGTTAATGGACTGACAACTACTTATGTTGCTATTTTGGCACAAAACCTGACTAACCTGGCTGCCGGAATCATCATTGCTTTTATATATTAATGGAGAACATCTTTAGTTGCTTTGGGTTTAATTCCTTTCATGATTATCGCTGGAGCCATTCAGATGGCCTTTACTACCGGATTTAGCGCCAAAACTGACTCAGCCTACAAAGATTCTTCTAACTTAATTACCTAGGCTATGATCAACATCAGAACAGTAACATCTTTTGGGTATGAAGACATGATTGAACGAAAATACTCAAACCGTCTAAAAGATCCTCTTGCAATTGGAATAAAAAAAGGAAATATTTCTGGTATTCTCTATGGACTGTCACAGCTCATTATGTTTGTGGTCTTTGCATTAATATTTTACTTTGGCACAGTATTTATCAGAGATAATGGCCTTAGTATTGCTGATGTATTTACAGCAATCTATGCACTTATGTTTGCTGGCATGACTGCAGGCAACAACTCTCACTTCATGCCTGATGTGGCTGCTGGCAAAAACTCAGCGGCCAACATCTTCTAAATTCTGGATGGTGAAGATGAAGATCAACTTCAGATTAAGGATGAATCCAAAATGGTAAAGATGCCGATCAAAGGGCATTTGCAACTGATAGATGTTGATTTTAAGTATGAGACCAGGGAGGAATATGTGTTTAAAAACATGAATTTGGATATTCCAGCTGGATGGAAAGTAGGCTTTGTAGGACCTTCTGGTTGCGGAAAATCTACCATTCATCAATTACTGCAAAGGTTTTACGAGCCAACCAAAGGATAAATTCTATTGGATGGAGTTAACCTTAAGGACTACGACATTCATTTTCTTCGTTCTTGTTTGGGCGTGGTTAGTCAATAGCCAGTTCTCTTTAATGAGACGATTGGCAACAATATTAAATACAACAAATACGATGCGACCCGCTAAGAAATAGTGTAAGCAGCAAACGAGTCCAACTTTAACCCATAATTGGTAAAAATAGAATAAGTTAATGGACCTGTTATCGAAATCAAGACGTTATAAGCGAAAAAGAAATAAAAAGATACGATAGATGCATAAAATTCGAAAAGGAAAGACGGGCAGGGATTCAATAAAAATGTTGGAGTGAAGGGATCGCACATTTCTGGAGGACAAAAACAAAGAGTAGCAATTGCCAGAGTCATTTTGAGACATCCTACTGTTCTTTTGTTAGATTAGGCTACTTCTGCCCTAGACAGTGCAAATGAAAAGATTGTGCAGGAGTCATTGGATAGAATCATGATCAACAAAACAGCCATCAACATCGCCCACAGAATTGATACGGTCCGAAACTCTAATCAAATAATGGTGTTTGAAAAGGGTACGATTATTGAGAAAGGAACCTACGATGAGTTAATGGAGAGGAAGGGGTATTTCTACAAATTGTAAAGAGGATTATAATTTGTGTGATTGTTATATTGAGATAGCTATTCTAAATATCGAAATTTAATGAATTAATGAATTTAAAGATAATTTAAAAGATTAAAGACATAATATAGATAATATCAACAACACGATTTTTTTTTATTAGCTGTATTTCCTCCCTTTAATTTTAGCGATCCTCTTTATATTTTTTATGATGTGTTGTTGCTGTTGGCTGGCTTATTGCTTTCCTAATTATTGCTGGTGATATCAGTTTCCCTCGAACTTTTTCTTTTGGAAGGAGTTAAATAATTCTTTCCTACTTTATTCATCGCTACGAGCGAGTTATACTCAATTCTGCTCCATAATTCTTCAATTCCTTCGTTTGTCTTGCAAGATACTTCACAATGACAATTGGTTTCATCTTGAAGACTTAGACTTTGCTCTATATTCGTTGTACTTTGCATATCAATTTTGTTTCCCACGAGCATCCTCCTTACTCCTTGAGGACAATTTTAATCAATCAATTTCTCCATATCGAAGATGAGTTTTTGGTTTTATTCGATTTTTTAATTTACGTCATAGACAATTATCACGATATTTGCATCTGTATACTTGAATAGAGTACTTTTAAGCTGACTTGTGGCGAGACATCGAAAACGTTATTGACCAGTAGTGTCCCATATCTGTAATTTTACGTTATAAATATCAATGGTCCTCATTATAGTAAAAAAATCAATACCCACAGTAGTTACCAAATTTGTGTTAAATTTCTATCCTCTTAAACCCTTAATAATGGATGTCTTTCCAACACCCCAGCCTCCGACAAAACACACTTTAATGAGTTGATCGATATCCTTCATCTCTGGCTTTTATTGAAGCATCTAATACACCGAATCATTGATGTTAAACTTGGTTTTATCAATTACTTTTTGACAAGTTGGACATTCCATTAGTTTTTTCCTGCATTATCCGCAATAAGTATGCCCGCATAAGCTGGTTAATGGTTTACGAGTAGTAGTATTAAAACGCAAAGTACATTATTTACAATTCATTGGAATCGATACTATTTAATTATGATTTTAGATTCGATATTATTTTGGCTAAAAATACAATTAGTAGATTAAATATCAATAGCATGGCAGCCAAGAGAAGTTTAAATAATATTTCAGAGATGTTATATGATATTAAGGGGAAAATGTTTATATATCTAATAAAACTAAAGGGAATATCATAAAATAACATCAGCAGCAACGTCGATTATTATTATTTGTTACCGCTTCATTTTTCAAAGCAAAAGATCCTTTATTACGTTTGTTAGGCACGTTATTAGTTTTAATTTCATTATTAGGCTTCATCAGTTATACTTCTTCAGTTTTATAAAAATTTTGAGTCTTTTTACTTTCAGTTTTCGTCTTAACTGCTGAAGGATATTTCATAATAATTATTTTATCCATAATTGACCTGGAATAATATTCCAGAACGCTCCATACTTATTAAACTCCTTAATCACCTATGCATGAGATTTAACAATGATGAGTTTTATCATTGCTATAATCTACAGTAATTGTGCTGTCTTGGGAGTTAAGCAGATCAGTTTTGTTGCCCACTATGATTTTTCTGATTTTGTCAGTGCTGTTTTATTCTACAAGCTAATTCCAATATTAGAGACGATTCCATTGTGAATTTTGAGTTATATCATAAACAATTACCACAATATCTGAACCTAAATTATCAAAGAAATACCCTTGATTTGCGAAATAGATAAACTATTGAAGCGTTATTGGCCAGCAGTATCCCATATTTGAAATCTAATAATCTCTTGATCAACTATCCTATCTATAATAGCGAAATCTAATCCGATTGTTGGGAAAGTATTTTATTTAAATGCCTATCCCTTCAGTCTTTGAATCAGAGATGTCTTTCCGACATTTGATTATCCAACAAAACAAACTTTAATAAAGTTATCAATTCTTTTTGTTTACGGCTTTGATTTTTAATAGACAATAGTATAGAGAGCCTCATTTATTTTAAATTTATCTTGATCGATTTCTTTTTGGCAAGATGGACATCTCACTAAAGTTTTGCCACATAATTCACAAAAAGTGTGTGGGCATTGATTTATCTGGGGCTTGCGAGTCGTTAGATTATACTCTTCATGACATTATGTGCAATTCATTGGCTCAGTAATAGATTGTATATATTAATTATGATAAAGATTTCTTCTTAAAAATTGTTAAAATTGTACTTTTTATCTTTGCTAAATTAAAAATTAATATGATTATTACTAACCATATGAAAGATATTTATAGGAACTTGTATCTTTAAATTTAAAGATAAAATTATATGCAGATAATCTTTGTGTGAAAGTTCATTATTGCTTAAATTCATAACCTTCATTCACCCTAAATTATTGTTTATTCTTATAAGTAATAATATGACCAACAATAAAATCAACAGCCACAATCACTTTCCCTTTTATTCATTACATTTACTGTTTTTAGTTTTTTAGAATCGCCTTTTTTTTTTTGCGGACTGTTGTTTTTAGTTTTACCAATGGTTGTATCTTTAAATGGGTTTTCAGGAATTATGATCCTCTTCATAATGATTCTGACATTCTATTCTATGATGGACCAAAACTCCTAAATTCCCTCGTAGGTCTTACATGAAATTTGGTAATAATTTATTTTTTCAGTGGCAATTACATTCCAACTTGTATGGTCGAGAGGATTTATGCTACTCTTTTTATTTATTCTATCTAACAAATCGGTTTTATTACCAACTAAGATTTTTATTGAACTTTAGGGGCAGTGCTTAGTGGCTTCTTCATACCAGCTGCAGACGTTATTGGACTTGCCATTTTGAGTGACATCATAAACAATCACGACAATATCTGAGTCTATGTGGGCTTAGTCATTTACTTTTGTAGTGCAAAGGGGATATGGCTCGATAACGCTATTGTCCAGCGCTATCCCATAGCTGAAATCTAATGTTATGGTCATCAATGGTTCTATCTTCAAATGCGAAATCGTATCCTATGGTTGTTATAGTATTTTCTTTATAATCCTACCCTTTCAGTCGACTGATCAACGATGTTTTTCCCACTTTACTTTCACCAACAAAGCATACTTTAATAAATTTATCGATGTCCTTTGTCGCTTGTTTTTATTGCAAAATTGAATAGAGGGAGTGATTGATGATGGATTTGTTTTTATCAATCATAGTTTGGCATACGGGACATAGAAGCATCTTACTGCCACACGACTCGCAAAAAGTATGCCCGCATTGATTGATAGTTGGCTTACGAATAGTGGTATTGTACCGCAGGTTGCATTTTGTACAATCCATCGTTTTAAAACAAGTATTATTTCAATTGCTGATCAAAAATCAAAATCTCATAATGTTCGATAAAACAATTAATGTTTCATAATTAAGCCTACAAATAAGAAACCATTATCTTTACTTTAGTAACCAAACTGGTCAAAAATTTACTTGTTACAGAATCAATCTAAATCAATCTCGTATTTATTTATGACAGAGAAATTGTTTTTTCTCTTACTATATTTTTTAAAAAAATTGCTCCATATTTTTCTTATAATTGAACTGATATCCAAACTCAAAATATATAATTTAATTCCCCATAAGCTATATATTTATTTGTAAGTCTCAGTTCTCCAACTTTTTACTTTTTAGGATTTCGTTTTCATGTTGTGGAATTGGCAGGAGTAGAATAATGGTTCCTTTTCTATAAAAATTACTTATACTTACTTATACAAAATATTATGACATCAGTCATTTGGCCGCAAGTCGGATAGTACGTTGATTTCAGAGATCGGGACAACACTTGGCACGTAGGTCTAGTCATTGCTCGCAACTAATCAGAAATAAAAGTGCGTAGTGAAGGATGGGGACAAAAATACGATGAGGTAATCTCAATTTCTGATGATCCTACTGCCATTCGTAACAGCAGAATACAACCCTTTCGCTCCCTCTTAAGAGGGTATACTGGATTGCAAAAAATACCAGGAGTGCGTTAACACTGGAAATTTAGTAATGAAGATCATGAGACGCGCTTAAAAAAAATATAAGACTTCCTCTCGCATCTACACCTTAAAACCTGCGAAGAACTCACCCAATTCATCAGAGGTGAACATTATTTCTATGTGGATTTTTTAATGACCAATACCTATCAACAGACATTAGATCTGAACAAGGTTTATCAATACTTTCGGAAACACATCGCTCTGGCTAATTCCTATATTAATTTTATGATTTAAAAAAGAGGCATTAATTGGGTGTATATAAATGGAGGTTAGAGTTATGATGATTTACTAAAATGGGAGAAGACTTATGCCCAGTGTTACTACTAGATTTTTTAAGCCCTGTACACAATTTCTGGTCTATTTTAACGTCTCTCTGGTTTTACTAAAAACAATTAAAAATTTATCAGGATGATTGTGGGAGTTTGCGAAACACACTAAAACTATATTGCTGAAGAGTATAACAGTTTGAAGTTAGTGGATTCAGTCAAAGCTCTCATAAAATAAATTTACGATTCGGTTTGCTCAGCTCAGCCTCCGAGATTAGTATTTTCTTTTGTCTACAGTATCTTCCAATTATTTTTATCAATTTAGAAATCAATCCAATTGCAATAAGATACTTCGGCAATTCCCTTGCTCCTTGACCAGCTTTTCAAAAGTAACCATTGATTGATAAAGTAATAACTGTTAAATTCGACGAGCTGTAGCCCGAAGATATGAAATTCAATGAAGTTGATAGAGAAATTGAATTTATGATGAATCATATCAAAAGTATCTATACAAGATATAACAAGCGAGTCAAGATAATTGAGTGGCTATAGATAACCAAAATTAAAATCAATCTAATCCTTCTCCGTTGTGACAAATTGGAAAGAAAGTTGAAGGGGATTAATCGTCTCAAGGATTACTGCGAAATCTCAATGAGGGAATAGTAAAACTGGAGTATTACTCGATAGAGATGGAAAGAAATCTTGACCAACGGTAATTGCTTTTAGTTGTTGTTTCTGCATAATGATCACATTTAAATCTTCAGAAAATCGATAGAACTCACCATTACTTTATACAAATTCAGCATCATCGGAATAGACTAAGTAAAGTATATATGGACTAACTCAATTCATAAACACGTTATGATTGTCAAAATACTACAACAGTTCTGGATTTAAATATCATTCTGCACGCCCCTGACAGATATTATCCGGTTTATAGATATTACCCAAGAATCAAATATCGATCCGAATCAATCCAATGAAAAGATATAATTCTATTTTGAGCTCATTCATGCGCTAGTTAAAAATTTAGCTGGGTTAAAAGCTAAAAATACAAATAATATCAAATAATTCGAAAATAGGGTTTACAGTTAGATGAGCCAAGCTTATCATAGACTTGCTGAATAGCTCGCCAGATAAAACATAGAAACTTTGATCGAGATATTTAGCAAGGCCGTGCTAAAATATCCCGATCCCCATAAGCTAATAATGCAGTTGTACAACAACCTCGTCAGCAAGGACTATTTCAAGATCACCCTGTATATATTAAACGAAATATACTTCCACTCAGATCACAAAAACTTATTCATTCCCAATGAGTTCATCAAAATATTTTTAAGCTGCCTCAAGAGAGAGGATATAAATCTCCAAGAAATAAATTTAATCATAAAACTTATTAATTAGATCCTCCTCACTTCTAGTCAAACCCCCAATCCTTATTGCCTCAAGAATTAGGAATTTAAGGAACTGTGGATGTATTTTATGGGAGTTTCTGAGGAGTATAAACAGTTATTTTATGAATGGATAGTGGCTAAAAAAAGACAGGAATACATCGAGTCATATAATATCATGAATCCAGTTCTCCATACTGAGCTCAAACATTATATCTTCGATCATATACTCTCAGATAAGAGTTTGCTGAACTGTGACTGCATTACTCCTAAATAACTTGACATTGTTATCGAGTTTCTGCTCTTTAAAAATTTGAATGAGGGTAAAATCGAAAAAAGGAATTATTTTACCAACTACAGAACCTTTTTTAGACTGAAGGTGTCTTAAGTATCGGGAGAGGCTTTGCTGTGGTAAATCTTTGGCAAAAGCCCTTCTCATGAAATAGTGTATACTATTAATAAATATCTCATCTTCTTTTATTTCTACTATACGAACAATGTAGGCTTTAAAATAAAGAAAGAGAGAATCGGTGGGCTTATGAAGAAGATGATCACCAATATACAATAGGGTTATGAAAAGAACAACTTCACCCTAATAAAGCATACTTTAGCACTTTTGACCAAGATAATCGACCTCATCAAAGAGAAGAGATATGATTACAAATAGCATTAGAATACAAATAAAATTAAAATTACCATAGCACGTCATACCAGTGTCTTTTCATTGGAAATTAACTATGATGATACCATTGGAGCCGTTACCAACAAGATAAAGGATCATTTAAAACTAGCCAGCAATCGATTTAAATTGGTTTCCTGCAAAAATGATGAGCTATCTTTCGAGTCAAGGGATATTCCAATGTGTTGTTTCACCGAGCGAGTATTTCGGGTCTAGTAATGTTCATAAGAATAGAACATCCCTGCGTATATATTGTCTTTCTTCACCAAATAATTTGAAGAGTTGCTATTAAAAATGCTGGAAGGTAAATAGCTCACTCCGGATTCCTACGACATCTTGTAAAAATTAGATTTGAAACTAGATAAAAAGATAATTCTTTATAAAATCAATTAAATTTTATAGCGCTATCTTAGTCAAAACAACACCCTTGTCAAAGAGCTAATCTACTACTATTTACTAGAAGTTAAAATCATCAGTAAGCTTGCCGAGGAAGAAGGAAATATTTAGCCTTATCTCAATGGACGAGAGTTCAAAAACATCTTAGGAGTAATGAGTTATCGAATTGAGACTTCCATTCAAATTCAGCTTTGTGGAAGATTGATTGGGTTTTTAATCAATCTCGGCAAAAGCAAAATAAATATTCCTGCGAGTTTAGATCTTCCGTCTAAATGCATTAATCTAATGGCAGAAATATCCTTCTTTATCCGAGCAAACTACAAAATTGCCCATCTGCGATAATACCTCGCTGACACCTTTCAAGCCAGCCATCAAATCATAGAATTCATTGTAAAATAAAGTGAACTCCTCCATTTCTTTGTTTCGCATCCATATTTCTCTCAATTACTTGAAACGGTTTTCCTTAATAATGAATTGAATGAGATCAGGCATATCATGTCGTAGAGGATTAAGAAATACCTGTAGTTCACAACTTCATAGAGTGAATCGGGAGTCTACACTCAAAAGAAGCTGGTGTCTTTACTCATAAATCAAATCTACCATAAAATCCAAAAAAATATCGATAGTAAATAGGGGACGAACCACAAAGGCATTCTCGAATATTATAACATCCTCTCAAAATTAATCGTGAAATTATCCCCAGCTATATTTTAAGAATACATTCTGACCCCCAAATAAAATCAGCCCTCCTTTTTTTAAACAGTCATGAAATTTTTAAATGAACTCAAACACTATAAAAGAGTTACTAATTATATGACAAGCATACTCTGTGGACACTATTATGTTCTAATTGCCATTTATTAATCAAAACCTGATTTAGTCAATGAATAAATCGTTAATTTTATACTTGACGACAGTTTGGCTTTGTCAGATACTGGCAATAATAAACCTTTATGTGATCAATCACAGAGCATAACCGCTGCATTCGAACTCATGTAGGAAATTTTAGTTCGCAATACCTCCCCAAATATTGTTAGATTTATTATCCACACTCTCCTGCCGAGTCACAATATTCAATTATGGAGAACCACTGCAGACTGGGCGATCACTCGTAAAATAGAAGGAAAACAAAAGTATAGAGGGCTGATTAATCCAGGCTGTATCTGCTATATGAACAGCCTCCTTCAACAGCTCTATATGATTGAATAGTTTAGATTGAACATAATGGGTGTTACCAATTGGAAGAAAATCGAAGATAAGTAAATCTAATACTACAGTAAGGCGAATCTTGAGGATTCATACGAGTATGAGGGAGACCTTTCTATCCTCAATGCTCTGAAATAATTATTTTTTAATTTATATTACTCAGAGCAAAATACGATAACTCCCTTGGGGTTTGCCAAGACATTCAGAACTTCTGACAAAAAGCTGTTAATCAAGATAAGCTAGCAAATGGATATAGATTAATTCTAATCAATTTTGTTCGATCGACTTTAGAGAGGAATGTCAACTTTATGTCAAAGAAATTTTATTAAGGAGTTGTTCGGAGGGGTGTATGCTCATCAAATCATTTCAAAGGAATGCCCTCACACATCTGAACGGGAGGAGGAGTTTATTTCGATTAGTTTAGAAGTAAAAAAGAGTATTCAGGAAAGCTTCTAGGCTTTGGTAAAAATATAAGTTCTGGATGGTGAAAACAAATACTATTGCTAAAAATGTGATCGGAAAGTCCGGGCTGAAAAGATGCAAACTCTCAAAAAACTACCTCCCTATCTTATCCTTTGCCTGAAGAGATTTTAATTTAATTATGAAATTGATGCCAAAATTAAGATCAACGACTATTGTGAATTTAGTCAAGAACTCAAGTTAAAAGGATATTCTCAGCAGGAAATGAATAGAAAAAGTAAAAATACAATTATTGATTAAAATGAGGGAAATATCAAAGAAGATGAATTGCCGGATTAGTATTTCAGTTATAAACTGAAGGGGGTGGTTGTTCATACTGGCTCAGCAGATAGTGGCCATTACTACTCATTTATTGAGGATAAACAAGGAGAGTGGTTTTAGTTCAATGACGAAGAGGTGATTCCTTTTGACCTTTCAAAATTGCCCGAATAAGCCTTTGGAAGTAGAGATAACTATGAGTAGTGTAAAATTCGCAATGCCTACCTCCTAATTTATTAAAAAAAGATGCATCCTCAGTCAAATCTCAAGGAAAAATAAAGTGAAATCATGACAAGAGAATAAAATCGATTACTTATCAACAAGGTATACTCGAAAAATGTTTAGATTCACAAATTTGAACTCTTGTTTTTACCTTAATACGAATAGTTTATACAAAGAATAGGACTCAATGTTGAATAGATCAATGCCAAGGGCAATATAAAGGACAATCTGGAGAGGGAGTGGTACGAATTCTACCTTTCGTTTTATTTATTGGTTAAATTTAGAAAATAATACGTACATGATCTGATTGAATTCTCAAAAGGCACCTAAAAAGCACTACTCACAAAGCCTCTTTTTTGCGAAATATTCTTAAACCTATTCACTTCTTGTCTGTTCATATAATAATTTTTCATCTACAACCCCAACAGATAAAAATGCAAAATCCTCGCTTCTCTTTTCCATACTGCTCTATTAAAATATTACTAAACACTAAGAAACCAATCGAATTATGAATATGACTAACTTCTAAACAAGATATTGACATGCTTTAAGATCATTTTCGTCAATATTGCTCCCATCTACTAACTGATTGTCACTCTAAGAAAATTTATAGATTATCTTGTCAAATCAGGCAATAGCTCACTTGTTGTTTTTATCATCAGCAAATACACTTTCGAAAAAGTATTATTCGATCATCTTTTCTCTGTTCCTACCTTAAAAAAAACAAAAGAGGAGTATGAATATCTACTGAATTTCAATCGATAAAAAGTTCAAATTAACTATATCTCCCCAATTAAATTCGAGGGGAAATAATTCTACCCAGCCTCTTCGAGCGAGTGTTGGAAGTTGTTAGCCATTCTGCTTCGAGTTAAGAATATAATCTTGTAAAGATAGAATATTCTGATGAAGGATTAAAAACTATACAAGGAGACTCCTTTAAATAAATCACTTTCCTCTCTTTCAAACTATAAGGATATTTTTGACAATTTTTAAGCTTAGATCAATAGCATTCCTTTCACTAAATTAATTGTAATTATCTACGATAGTGCAACATATAAAGGAGCTTATGGAATGTATCTTGTTTTCAAAGAGCTAAAGCTGGGCTCTAGGCTTATCTAAGCTGCCGAAAAGGGATTCAAAGACTATTAGTCATCTAAATATCGTCCCTTTATGTTTGTCCTTTTATTTTTCTTAAATGATTCTCGTACGACTGAGCAAGAGATATAAAAAATTGTGTATTGCCTTGAAAAAGCCTACAAATCCAATGATAAATTCTTTTTAGAGATTGACATCATCAACCAATGGATTAGCAAAGTAACTGTTAAAATATTCAGTTTGCCGAATAAAGTGAGGCATTTGTCTAAGCTCTCGAGGAAAAAAGATAATTTATAGAGTGTATAATTCAATGGATCAATAAGTCATCAATACCATCACCTTAACTCCTCAAGAAGCACGTTATATTTATGTAATTTAGAAAAATATATCAAATGAACGATTGCCTCATAGATATCATGGAATAATTGTTTCAACTGAACCAAAAGATTACACGCTAAACTCTTTAAGAATTAAAAGTCAATTGGAAAGTATCATGAATTTAAAGTATAAATCACAAAAGAAGAAGCTAAATATTCAGTAAAATTTCAGCGTTGGTAGCCCTATTGACTATTTGTATTAATGTTGTTACCTAGTGACTTGATTTCTGCTAAGTGGAGAAAGGGGAAAATATCTGAGAACAACTTCGGATCGCTCGCCATCCTCAAATAAGGAAAGAATGAAGCCAAACTATATTTATGGGAAGATTCTGAAAGGATAAGGATGCCGTAAAAGAAAGAGGAAGAGCCATCAGAGTCTGATAACAGTGACATTTCGTATTCTGAATCTCAAAAATCACAACGGTCCCAATCTGATTTACCTGATAGATGATGTATACTGCGTTGATTATCCTTGAATATTGCATTTGCATGAATCTATAGCATCATAATAAATTCATTTAAGTGATTTTTGATTGAATAAAATAAGACTGAATCAAATTTAATAAATATATTAAAATAAAGGACGGTATGAATCATTTATTTTTCTTTTTGAAATCTTCTCGAAGCTTTCTATCTTTCCTTTGCTTCACCTCCAAAACTTCTTTAAATTATTGAGAAAGAACAAAGTTGTTGAGTCTTCGATAGACCACGTCCTATCGGAAATTACTGTGAGAAGGAAGAGGGTTTTTCTCATCAAAACACAGTAAATATCTAGCTTTATCAGCTTCAAATAGTTTTTATTCACCATAAAAGACCTATTTTGTCCATCGACCATGAACCTTTTAACCCTACGCCTGAACATCGCAAGTTGGCTGACTTTTGGGAAGAGCCATCAAACGACGACTGTCATTTTTTTTTGGAGTTAAAAATTATTTTAAATCTTCTGGTTTATAATAACGCACCAGTCCTTAGAAATAGTCGGCTAAACGCTCCTCTCCAACTAAATTTTTACCTCCTCCGCCAAAGAATCCCCTTTGTTTTGACAAAGGATTATATGATACCTCTAAAAAGATACCTTATTCTACATTCCAAAAATAAGCTGTATAATGAAAATATTACATTCTCTGACGAAGGTTAATTTCCTTTCTCCATAAGTTAGACCGCAAAGTTCTCCAGGCGGAGTCATAAAATGAAACTTTCTACCATTTTCAAATTTGACAGTAAAAATACCTTCATTAATTCCAGTACCACTGTTTATTGACAGATCCATTTTGGCTTCAATACTGCCTGAAATTTCGTAGCCTCTTCCTTTCATGAAATAAGCCGCTATGGGAGGATGATGTGAAATCTGTTCGAAATAGATTGGGCAACCATCAATCCAGCATTGATAGGTTTACCCTAAAATGGGATTAAACGGCTTTTCCATAGTAAGATAGATCAATGAGCTGCTCATACTCGCAGCTAAAACTGCTTTTAATTGCTAAATGGGATCTTCTGCAAGTGCCACCTTTTAAAGATAGACAGGACAGTATCCAAAAGACATTGCTAACCGTTCGATATTACTTTCCCTACAAAATATATCGACAGGCAACGAAATATTTAAAATTCCTTTTCCGGAGAGAATGTTTCTTCCGATTCGCTTTATGATAAAAGTTAGCACTTTCTTTTGCTCCCTCATTTTTTACTCATCCACATAAAGCAATCCTCCAGCTTCACTTACAGCCCACTCTCCTTTCCATATATGATGTCCCCGGATATCTTCGCACAATCTTTCTTTTCCTTTTGGTTTTGGCAAGGTAATGTGCTTTGCCCGTAAATATTCTTGAGAGATAATTATGGTTCGATCAGCAGCGAACTGTGGCGGTAGATATTCTGCGCTGGGTTCTTCAATTGGAAAATTACACTTGATTTCTGCGTTAATACCTTCTTTGATTTTCTGGATCGATTCCTCAGAAGTATGTTTCATAAATTAATTGAACTGTTCCTATCGGTTTTTGTTGTTTGCTTACTCATCGCCTTCTTTTGATAAAATTCTTTTGATAGGAGATGGCGGTTGTTCTTCCTCCTCATGGCCGAAGCCCACCCTTGGTGAATAAAATTCGTCCTATTCTTCTTCTTTCAAACTGACCACCCAATTTTGGCGAAACAGGTATCCAGATTGAGGTAATTATGAGTATTATACCTGCTTGAGATAATTATCCAATTGCAACAATTTTTTAAAATGCCTAATTGTTGTTTATTTATCTTCATTAGCATTCATATACCCTCCACCTTTTATTAGTCCTTACACCACAAGTAAGCACTATTTATCATCCGGACCCCCTATTACGCACCAAATAAGTTATTTATCTCCTCGAGCAACAGTCATGAAAGGAGGCGTGTGGATGCTATCAATACTTTTTTATATCATGAAGATACGTTTCTTTCTATCTTTTAAATCAATGGAAAAACAATGTCTTACATAAAGATAATCTCGTTAACGATAGAGAAACCCTTTAGATTTATCTTTTTGATATACCAGCACAGAGTTTTAGGAGCTTATCATATTCTTTACGGTAAACACATCGATTTATGGATTCCAATTTCGGTGTGACTCAGATATGGTTCTAAAGACAGATGAGACGTTATGGCCAATCGTCATGAACAACTGTATTTTATTTTAAACTTCGTACAATCGATGCTGTTTCTCGATTTCAATCAACGATCCTTTTGAAGGATTTTCAGTAAAATGTTAAAGCTATCTTTTGGGAAATAGACGATGAAATATGTTGGGGTGAATTTCCTCTTCTTTGACTTCTATCATTTGACTTTATTAAATGACATCCAAATCCTAAAATTACTCGATTTCTTTCAATTATTTGTCCATCACCAATTCAGTGATTGTTTTATTTTTCTGCCTGCCGTCGCAAGTGATTAATCTTTCAGGTTAAACTTGGTTCTTCACCTATTTGTTGCCCTCTTCTTCTTCTTTTTTGTTTTCTGAACTTAGATTGAGCACGTCCTTGAAGTACTATATGCGAGCATGATCAATTCTGCTTTCCACATCTCTGAACCATTCTTGAAATTCTATAATATTGTTGGTGCCTATATTAAAACTTTTAAATTTTGACTCTTCCAGTTGCATCGCCACTTCCATCACCCAACTAAAGTGCTATTTGTTCTTCGACTTGCGAATACAAAAACAATGCAAAGGATACTATCGCAGCTGTTTCGAAAATATTTGAAGAGTAAGACCATTCAATTTGACCTTACGCCTATCCCACTTTCCGATTAGAGATTTGCGGACGTACAATTCTGCCTCTCGATCGCATAACTATCGATATATTTTTTGAGTGCGTGCCCTCTCCAAAAGCTCAATCCACCGAAAATAGACTGCTACTTGTTCCTCCTTTCCTTCTTTTCCTATTTCTCTCCAATAATCGACAAAATCGTCATTGGGTTTGGCAACTCCTTTGTGATCCTTAAGTTGTTTATAATTTTTCCGGATGTCAAGTTCCATAAAAGCAAACTCAGCAAAAGTGTTGGCTTCAACTGGTTTGTTGGCTGATACCTCGATAAACTTATGAAAAATGCTGGTCATATTTAAATGTGAATTATCAGATATTATAGAATATATTTTGCATTGGATATTGAACGGTGACCACGGATAAGCTATTTTATTAAATTTTTCACCATTTTAAGAAATTTTAGCCAGACAACAGTCTTTTGAAAACTTATTTAATTTCAAGAAAACACTTGATAATGAGGCGGCTTACCAAAACTTTAACTCATTAAAAATAGATTGCTTTGGAATTAAAATACTGTAAAAATTAATTATTGATGTTGCATTATCATATTTGAATTATTTTCAAAAATACAATCATTGAACATTTTCAAAAGGAGAATTGTTGAGTAATAATAAGATCTATCGTATTCATTTGCTCCCTTTATTTCTATTAATCGCCTCATTTTAATGAAGTAGCTGTGTACACATTCCATCAATCAATAGAGTAATTGTCAAAACAAATAAGATAAACGATTTAAGTCGGTTGGAATTGCATTATTAGAGCATCTTTTCACGACCTCTAAATGGACAATGGGTGCTAGGAAATAGAATCTATAGAACGAGACCATGTTTTACTCTAATAAATGATAAAGACAAAGGTATCCATAACTCTACTGAAAACATGCTTAAAATAGGATATTGACACGAGGGCTTGGAATTAATTTATTTGTATCTCAATCCAACCATTTTTTTATAAAATAAACTTTTAGTGCCAAAAACGACCTTTGAAAAATAATTACCAACCCTGCTTTCACAAATATTTTCGGAAATGTATATTTATGGATGGAAAGAGATCATTAAATATGTATATTTGACAAGGATATTTTGACTGCTATTTTACTTAAATTTATTCCCAATTTGCTATTATAATTGGCAATAATTTATTTCTCAGATGAGTTTTGGAATCGGTGATATTATACCTTGAATTCAAATCCAAGAATTACTCAAAGAGAAAGTTAATGTTTTATTGTTCTTTGGCACGCATCAAGTTTGATCAGTCTGAGTGCAGATCTTTTGTGGTAAATTTATATATCATCTGCGAGTGTGCTTCTTCTTAATCTTTAAGGATCTGGCTTGATATTTTATCTTTTCTGATTATTTTTTCCAACGTTAACCTATTGTGAATATTTCAAAGGTTTTTAATATTGATTTCGTAGTGCATTGGGTTTTTCGCTTTAAACTGATCAATGGTCTTAGATTCGCTTTCCCTAATTATTTTGAATATGTTTCTTCATGTCGATTATTTATCTTCCTTGATAGCCTAGAAATATCAAAATAGATATTGTTGATCATCTAATCCAAATCGATCACATATGATAAAACTATTCTTCCTGCTCATGGGATTAAAACTATAATATCGTGGCTTGATGGACTGAATTTTGGTATTGTACTTCTTTTTACCTTCAGTTGATTTAAGACTGAACTCTAGAAAGGTCAAGGAATTGTAATGATTTAAAAACCCTTAGTTTTCTAAATTAAAGAAGGAACATCAAGAGACAGCTTCCTACAGGCAGCAGAGACTGTTAGACATCATTCTGCATGATGGGTGATCTATATATTTTACTAACAAAATTTTGTGAAATGATACACATTTATTTGCTAAGATCAGTAGACGGAAAAAAGCCACTGGCACTACTTGCCCTATTTTGTTTGGAAATGTAGATTAACGGTTGACAAATGAAAATATCTTGAAGAGACAATCAAATATATATATTTGACAATGTTATTTTAAATTTACTTTACTTTTCTAATATTTATTATAATTAATCTAGTCTATTATATAATATCTTCTTATGAGTTTTGTTGATGATGACTTTGTTTCTTTGCAACAGGAGTCTTCTGAGTACACGAATAACTACTAGTCCGATTTCAATATAATCTCTCGAACACTGGTGATTTCTCATGCCCTAAGCTATCTCCTATCTATTAAAGATAAGCTTAAATAAAATTAAGAAGCCAGTTAATAGGGAATACAAGATTAACAGTTGAAACCAATTAAATAAACAGATAGCTCAATTTACGTTGGAAAATTAATAGCTAAAAATTTTGTGAAAATCAAAGAAAAAAAAGCAGATCATGAGCTTCTTGATTCAGATCACATCTTCAAATTGCTGATAATGACTTTCAAAACTGAGTTGGTCATATCTCTTTTTTTTTTTCTTATGGATACCCTTGCCCGTATCGGTTTTTCAATAATTTTTTTCTATCTATTATAGGCAGTTTCCGATGGAAATTATACTCTTGCTTACATTTATTGCGCAATTGAAATAGTATGTTGCTATTTTAGTACTGTTTCTAAACAAGTGGCATTTACAGAATCCTCCATCTTGGCCTCAAGGATAAAAGCTGCTCTAGCAATGTTGCTCTATGCAAAAATATCAAAAATGACTAACTATGTAATAAAAACTTCGGAGTTGGGCAAGATTACTAATTTATTAGCCAGTGACTTTGGAGTTATTGAACAAAGGTTGGGATTATTTTTAAATGCATTTATTTTTCCAATTATTATGATCGGATGCACCATTCTTTTGATCATTCGATTGGGATGGCCGGGAGTACTTGGCATTGTGATGGTCATTCTTGTAGTTCCAATTTCAAATGCCATTTCAAAGAACAACGGATCGATTATAAAAGAGATCAACATATACAAGGACAAAAGAATACAAACAACCACGTAAGTTATTGAGGGAATCAAATACATCAAACTTTACGGGTGGGAAATCGCCTTTCGCAGAATCATTCAAAATCTAAGGAAAAAATAAATTATGTATTATAAAAAATTGAGCTTTGGGCGCAGTCTTTAAAAGGCAATTGGCAACTCTATTGGTTTTTGGGCTGCTTTGGTGATGTTTGTGGCCGCTCATTATGCTCAAATTGATCTGACACTTTCTAAGATATTTTCTGCCTTGGATGTAATTCTCATGTTTAAGTACTCTATCTTTCTCCTGACTGCGGGTCTTGGTTTTTATTATGAAGTTAAAGTCGTATTTGAGCGGTTTGCCAATATTTTTATTATGAGAACGTATCCATGATTTAAATTGATCCCAACACACTCCAACCCATCAATAAACCTGACGATAAAGGATGTGAATAAATAATCATAAAAATACCATCAATCCAATTCCTAACTCAATAGGTGTTGTTGGAAAATAACAAACAACAGGACTAAAATCCTCTTTAAACTTGTCAATAACTCAAGTAAGATTCTCTACAAAATCAAGAAAAAAAAGAAGTTAAAAACGGGTAAATAATCTTTGAAAATTTTAACGGCTATTGGAAAAAGGATTTAACTACACCCTCTTTAAAGAACATCAATTTACGCTTTAGAAATTCTACCTATTATGGTATCACAGGCAAGGTTGGATCCGGAAAAAGCGGTTTATTGGGTGCCATATTAAAGGAAATTCCCTATTATTCAGGAACTCTATAGGTGGGAGGCTCAATCTCATATGTAGAGCAGGAACCTATCATATTCTCAATGACCATTCGGGAGAACATTCTGTTCGGTAAATAGTACGAAGAAGTGCTCTATAACCACGTGGTTCATGTGTCTTGTCTCGAGTCGGACTTTTAAATTTTGGGGTTAGGAGATTAAACAATGGTCGGAGAGAGGGGAATTACTTTGTCAGGAGGACAGAAGGCTCGTTTGACTTTGGCAAGAGCCTTGTATGCCTAATCAGACATATACATCTTTGATGATCCTATTTCTGCTGTCGATGCCAAAGTAGGAAGAAAGATTAAAGAAAGATGTCTTCAAGTTTTAAGTAAGACCAAAACAGTGATTCTAGTTACTCATCAGATCAGTTTTCTCTATGACTGTGATTAAGTCATCATCTTGTAAGACGGGGCAATCAAAGCCAAAGGCACTCCCGATTCGTTAAAATCGTAGCTTTAATAAATGAGTCATATTTATAAAAAAGAGTAAGTAAACGAAGATGAGCCCAAGACAGGTGCTCAACTCTTCTAAAAACATAAATTCACGATATTTAACTGTATAAAAAATGTATTGTAACTATCCTTATGCTCCTAAAAACCTCCAAAGGAAACAAAGCCTTTTGTGGAAAAAAGTGTAACAGTTACTTTTAAGACCTATACATCATTTTTCTTCTCCAGCAAGACCAACTATGTCCTTCTTCCCATAACTCTTTTTTTATTTTTAATAAGCTAAGGCATTACCACAGTCTATCTTCGTTTTCTGGCAATGTATCTTTCAGTAGAAGCAGGATAATCCAATCTTTTCAATGAAGATTTTCACTTATACTGGGGTATTCTGGGATTGCTGATGGGAGTTTACTTCCTAATATTGTTGATTAAGTACTATTGCCTAAATATTTCGATTCTGATGGCAAATCAATAAATTCACGAGAAAATGATTAATGGCATTGTCCGCAGTCCTGGCTCCTTCTTTGACAGTACTCCCTCTGGAATGCTCATCAGCAAATTCTCCAATGACCTCGGCATCTTAGACAACTCTCTTTCGTATTCAATGATCGATATGTTCGAAGGACCAGCCTTGTCCATAGTTGCTTTTGTAAATATTTGCCAAATTGACGTATTTATAATTCCTCCTACAATTATAATCGTCATTTGCGTTTTCTTATTTTTTTACTATGCACGGCCTGCAATTATTCAATGCAAGCAGAAAGACCTGAAAAATAAAAGTCCAATTTTTAATTTCTATAGTGAGACCCTCAGTGGATTGGTACAGATTCGAATATATGGCCGCAGGAAAAGTCTCATTAGTAAGTTTACCAAATTAATCAATAACTCAACCAAGGCATCAATAGCTTTTGACGTAGTATCGCGTGGATTTGCACTTTATGTGTCTTTCTTAGGTGGAATTGCCCTTATGGCCATTGTCATGGAAGTTGGCATATAGCAGGCTTCTTCAATAAACAGTGGACTCTACGGAGTGACAGTTATATTTTTAATACAGTTTAGTGAGCTTCTTTAATGGTATTTGAGACAAGCCATCACAGTCGAGAGTCTAATGCTTAGCAGCGAAAGGGCATTTCAAATCATTAACTTACCATCAGAAAAAGCGTTAAGAACTGACTATGACAACTAAATTGGACTGAAGGAAGAAGTGAAAGCTGCAAGCCAAGATGAGGATTTGCACAAGTTATGGCCATAAAATCCTTTCATCTAATTGAAAAATTTGTCAGCAAGGTACAAGGAGGATCTCCCTATAATGCTCAAAGACATTAGTTTTAAAGTGAATCCTGGGTAAAAGATAGGAATTGTTGGTAGAACAGGAGCTGGCAAATCCTCTATCATTCAGGCGGTATTTAGGATAATTGAGCCATAATTAGGTTCCTCCTACACCATTGGCGGTAACAATGCTTTAGAGATGGGTCTTCATTCTCTAAGACAACACATTTCAGTGATTCCTCAGATGCCATTCCTCTTCAAGGGCACTATCAAGCAAAACATTGATCCTTTTAGTACTTCAAAAGAGTAAAATCTTTGGAGAGTGCTCGAGGAGTCGGGGCTGAAGGAATATGTCTAATCAGTATATTTTCCCTAATTTAGTTACCAAAGAAACTTGATACTGATATATCGAATACTTCTGAGTCTTTTTCAGTAGGCCAAAAGCAGTTACTTTGTCTCGCAAGGGCATTGCTAAGACACAATAAAATTTTAGTACTCGATGAGGCTACTTCTAATGTCGACATGACCACTGACGCTTTTATTCAAAAAGTGCTAAAAGAACGGTTTGCTGACACCACAGTGATCACTATTGCTCATCGTCTCAACACTGTGGTTGACTATGATCAAATA
>Ga0302280_1000577_pt1 | contig 32480 bp, 51 predicted proteins | sample III_Fen_E1_1_FD_198771 | JGI IMG/M metagenome (GOLD analysis project Ga0302280, IMG submission 198771) | Peat permafrost microbial communities from Stordalen Mire near Abisko, Sweden - III_Fen_E1_1 | ecosystem: Environmental > Terrestrial > Soil > Wetlands > Permafrost | place: Sweden: Abisko... | reverse complement strand
TGTTGTTATAATGCCAAAATTTAACGGGTCGGCGTATGTTATATTTAATTTATCAAATAAACCCTTTAAAGCCCCAACAACGCAGCAATTAAATATGTTGGTATCCGTATCGGTTACAACTATATAGCCATCCAATAGCAAGGTGTTATCCTTGTAAACCAAACAGCGTTGCTGCGTATTTCCGAAAGTTGTATTGCCGTTTGCGTCCTGAATTTGCCCGAACAACTTGCAGTTATTCAAACTCATTGGCAACGCCCATGTGGTAGAGTATGGAGCGGTACGGGAGCCAAGGTCGCTTAAATCGGCGCTTTGGTAAGTTATAGCGAATGTTTGGTCGGGGTCAATATCGGCTAATTGACCGTTTATAAGCAGGTTTATAGCCATATCGTTATAAAGTCTGATGAAATTGCATTCCCTATTTTTCCCTGCGCTTCCGCCAATAATTCATCCCAAATATTTGTAGGTGCCAGATTATTGCGGTTAATGTAATTGCCTGATTGAACTATTTTTCTCGTTATCAGGAACGCAATGCTTTTCCGCTTGTTTTCAGTTTGCTCCATGAATAATTTTTTTTCATCCATCCAGTTCAATATCAGGCTTGACGGGAACGAACCACCTGCTTTCCGGCCGTAGCGTAACGTGCCAACATAAGCCGCCGCGCTATCAACGGCAACAATATCAAACAAACCCCATTGATTGGGAATGTAAGTTATATTTCGTGCCAGGTTGCCGCTTGCATTGGCCGGGCCAAAGCCGTTATAGTTTACCGTTTGAACGGATACTATTGCGGTTGCTGTCAGTTCTTCGGCTATGGTGGTTAATCCCTCGCTTAACATTGAATGGACGGGTTAATAATAACCAAAGTAAGTTTATAGCCTACCAAACCTGCTAAGGTAGTACTTTCAACGGGTGTGTAACTACTGCTATCTATGCGGGCAAATCCGGCAATACCGGACATTAAAGCGAAATTAACCGAATACAGCAAGTCAAGCATATCGCAATATTTATCATCTCTGCTTTTAGTTGCTCCGGCCGCCTTGGCGTCGGTTGCGCCTTTCAGGTCGTCTTTTTCTAAAAAGAACACCGAAACGGTCTGCTTATCAGTTATATTGGTAGGTGCCATGGCTGGCGTAATAGCACCGGATGGCGGCTGAATACAAACCAATGGGTATTTGGAGTTGTTATCGTTTGTAACATCTACCAAATAGCCAAGCCGAACGTTTGACTTTGGGTCGGCTGCCAATGCCGCTTTTTCAATTGCTGCTTTTATTTGCCTTAAATTCATGGTTATTTGCCCTCGGTTGCAATTTCGTAATATTTTTTGTCAAAAGCATTAAGCGCACCTTTATACGCCCTGTGTTTGAATATATCGCCCGTTTCCAGCCACATAACAGCTTCTTGCTTTAAAATATCGCCTCCCGTTAAATCGTATACCCAGCAATAAAATCCAAACACCTTATCTAGCTGGTTAATGCCAGCTCTTATTAATTTTTCGTCAATCGGAAACTTTGGCCAAAGGTCGTGCCATTCATTCCACGCTTCACGCAACGCCCAGAAACGGGGCAACAAGGTATCGGCATGGGTGTACCTGCAATTGCCTTTGCGCCATTTTTTGCCGCTTTTATGGTAACTGTAAAAGGTTTGGGTGAACTTTGTCGGGTCGTTGATTGCTTGCGCCATTTCAACATAACAAACAAACGGCATCAGCCCTAAATCGGGTTTAGTTGCCAATGGCTGCGGATATGTTTCTTTAATTACCGTAATACTATGCGCAATAATTTCCTGCCAATATTCTGGAAATGTTTCGGCAACCTCCACCGGAATGCCAGTAAGCTGATACACCTCATCCATATCCGGAATAAATGATAATGCTTTATCCATGGTTATTTCATGCCATCCGGCGGGAATGAAATACGGTTTATCGTTAATGAATATTGTTTGGCCCATTTTACCAGTCGTTTCTATTTGTTCCCCAGGTGTCGGTATGCGTTGGAATTTCAATAATTGCAACACTTTTTCTGTTAATAAATAACTTCATATTTTCCTCAAATACCTTACAAAGGAAGTAATCGTTTGCGTCGCTAGTATGGCCGTATTGCTCAAAAGGTGCGCCGCCATCAATGGTTACTTTTTTCTTCAGCTTGGTGCCGTCGGCCGCTTCTTGCACGTTATTGTAATCAGCAATAGTATTAATGCAGTTATTGCCAATTAATAGTTCAATAGGGCTATTTGATAGCAATACATGATTAAGCCATTGCCCACGAATAGCTACTCCGGGGGCGGAGCGCAAAACCCTATTTGTTGGACGGATTGGGGCTAATATTCTAATGATAATATCAAAATCCGAATCATTACTAACAGTTGTATGTTTCCCACCTGAGGGGTCGCCATAAACAAAGCATCCAGCTGCATGGTTTCGGTATTTAGCCAAAACCTTTTCGCTTAATGCGGTGGTGCTGTTATCGGGTGTTTTAAGGCAAAACTCATCTATTTGCCATGCCCTAAATCCTTCCATTTGCCAAACCGTACAGGTTATATAAGGCCTAACATTAAAGTCAAAGCTAAAGTGTAATGGTGTTTGGTTATTGTAAACCACCGTGCCCGTATGCTTGCTTTTAACCCATTTTTTGTAAAATAGCCCTTCTTTCTTTTGAGTTCCCCAAACACCACAGGTGTACACATTGTAGTAATGCTCGTTGGTATTCTTGTATTCTTCCAATTCTGCCCTGTAGGAATCGGTTATAAACGGGTTATCCCAATGGTTAGAATGGTGTATAATTGCCGTGTTGGTTACTTGCTTGCCTTTTACTTGGGTTGTAACCGTTCGGGTAAATGATAGGTTTGGCTCGCCAGCGAAGAACTTTTTATAAAACCAGTTATCTTGGTAATTGCCTTCAACCTCGGGGTTGATAGTAAACACCTCTTGAATGTACGGTGCCTTAAGGGTGCGTAAACTACTTGTAACCGTTATAAAATCCTTTTCGGTTGGTATTTCTTCTTCCCACCAAACAACTGTTATATCTCGCACGGACTTAATACGGCCTACTTCATCTTGCCCCCTGCAAATAAACTTATTGCCGTTTTTGCACCGGATTTCTAACGGCGAAACGGTAAACCTAAAATAATCGGAAAGGCCAAAATCTTCTACGCAATCTTTTATTGTTTGCCATTGGCTATCCTTAATCGTATTGGCTGTTTTACGCGTTAATAGGCATCTAAAAAAGGGTTCAACCATGCAGCGCATAATTAACCGCTTTGCAATGCTGGTGCTTTTGCCGGAAGCCCTGCCCCCGTAAAGTATAAGATAACGGGATTTCTGGTTTATAACCTCGTGGAAAGAATCGGGGGCATATTGTTCTGGAAATTCTATTATCATTTTTCAGGCTTCCAAATTATATCTGGCAGTCCAGGTACTTTAATAACTGTTAGGTTCTTATCTGCCTTTTGCTCGTTATCCTGTTTATACGCCCCGGTTACTTTAAGGTATTTTTCAATAGCCTCAAGCCTCCCTCTTATATCTTCATTTTTATTATCCCACACTTCAAGTAATTCTAAAAGTATCTTATGCGTACTTCTTAAAAGCGGCAAAGGTTTTTCTTCCTGAATCGGCGTGAACACTAATTCAGATTGAGGCATATTAAGCCTTGTTTGCAGGTACGTTATTACATCGGGGTTTTTTAGCGTTCGGGAAACTTCAGCATCTGCGCTTGTTTTCTTTAACTTAAATTCGCTTTGAACATAGAGCGAAGTTTCGGCAAAGCTATTGCAAGTAGCATATTGGTTGGCTATCAATAACTTACGCCCATTTATTTTAAGTTCACCTGCCATTACTTGCAAATCTAGCACTTTACTTGCAATTTCTTGCCATTTCTTGCCATACTTACCCGGTAATAAATTAGGGGTAATTATGACTAACAATCCCCTTATTTAGAACCATTCTAAATATACGCAAATGAATACTTTTTTATTAGTTTGTCTTGTTTTGTCTGCATTTATTCGTACCTTTGTTAAGTCGGAAGGGCAACGAGGCCGGAACGATTTAAACCTTAACAACTAACAAAATGAAAACCTACAAAGTGAACGAAGTTACCGCCAACTTTCCAAGTGTATACGAATTAATATGCCATGTGCAGGAAAACCCCGAGCTTTATTTTCCTGATTACGATTTCATGTACCCAAAAAACGGAGATAGCCCAGTAGAATACTATCAATACGATGCGGAGCCAGAGGAATTAGACGCCGATGAAATAGAAAGAGGTTATCTTCCAAGAAAATCAGGGTTCTACACTACTATTAATGGCGAATATCTCGGAAATTATATACATATAACACCTTCCGGCGTACAGGTTAGCCGGATTAACACAATGGAAAACGTAACAATTTTTGCCGCAAACGAAACATTTTATAACATCTACGAAGGCCGCAATGCTTACAACTTACTTCACCAATGCGATAGCTTGGCGGAGGCGTTAGATAGGGTAGAAAGCAATAGCATAGATTGCGAAGCTGGAGACCGAATAGAGGTTTACGAAACCGTTTATTTGGATGGCTCGCAAGTCTCTTGCAAACTGGTATACACGCATATTATGCCTGAAATGGTTTGGGTAGCTGGCAATTACGATACACCAGGCTATTACGAGGAAAGGCCGTATAATGATGTGCAGGACTGCATAACCGACTAAAAAATAAACCAAATGCTAAAATACACCGTACTAATTAATTGCTGTATCGTGGATGTTTTAAAAAGCATCCACGAGGCCGAAAGTAAAGCCGATTGGTTGTGTGAACGCAACCCGTACGCTAGTGTAACCATATTTATAACCATTTAAACAGCTATCAAATGAGATATTACAGAGCAAGCTCAATAAGCAAAGTTATTGCCAATAGCGGCCTATCTTTCACGGAATTTGCCGAAAAAACAGGCGTTTCCCGAGACGCACTTTGGAAAGTGCGCAAAAGCGGCAAGCGCAATTTAAGCGTTGAAAGCCTGCAAAAAATAGCTAACGCAATGGGCGTTGGCTTTGTTATTAAACCTGTAAACAACCAAAAAAATGAAAATTAAAAACTTTATTGCCCTATTTGAGGGATTAGACCCCGATGCTGAAATTGCATTCGGTGAAACCCTTACTACTATTTGGCCTGATTGGCACGGGGAGTTTAAAAAAATTTCAATTTCAGATAAATACCTTTTTCAGTATTTAAATAACGGGTATTTAATGCATTTGAACGCTGTTTTAAGCGATTTACCCTTGGAAGGCCTTACAGATGCTTTCATAGAGGCTTTAGACAAAGCCGAAACGGATGCGGATAAAGTCAAATTATTGGTTGAAAGCCAAACCCGCTATAAATTACGGGTAAGGCCGGGCGATGTTTGGGTAACCCTTTTAACTTAACATTTCTGGCTCGGTAACCGCCTATGCAGGTAGTCTGGTATTACCTGCATAAATTCCTCAACCGAGCGAATTACAACAACCAAATAGCCCTGTAACGATAAGTTTAGGGCTATTATTTTTTGTTTGGTGCTGATTTCGCCTTTATCTGTTTTAAATTCAATGTAAAGGGCGTGGTGCGGCTCGGAAGGAACGGCTAGGCACATATCTGGTATACCTGCAATTAAGCCTCTTTTTTTGTCTATATTAGCCGCTTTAGGTGTTTTTTTTGCCATCGTTGGTAATCATATATAGCAGGTAACCTTTATATGCAGGTTGCATGGAAAACCATTTGAAGCAGGCGCATTGGAGGGAGGTTTCACGTTTCATTTTTCCTCGTTCGGTATTTCGGCTTTCGGCTCCAGCGAAGCAAAACCTAGTTTTATTAATTCACGTGCGGCGACTGACGCCTGCCCTTCATGGTGAAGTTCGGCATATTCGTAAATTCGCTTAAGCCAATAAGGCGTTAAAGTTACTTGCACTCGCTCTCTTAAGGTTTTATTTTTGATATTCATTTGTTAATATTTTTCTAAGTTTGATAAGATTTTCGTATGCGTTTTTTGCAGGCCAGTAAATGCGGCCAGAGTTAATATTTGAATTTATCCGCTCAAAAGCGCATTGCAAAAACAATTCGCAATCCCTGATAGTTTCTCCTTTCGCTAACGTAATTGGCTCCGTTGGTATATTTTCGGGATTGGCAAAAAACGCTTGCAGGTCGGCAAGTTCGGGGAATAGGCTATTCATTGGTTTTAACTGTTATGGTTACTTCGCTATCGGCTGGTATTTCGGCAAGGCGGTTGCCTAGCGCATCGTTTACCTGTATTATTTCACCTGCATTAAGGCTTGCAATATAGGCCAATACCATGTTAAACTTTTCCTCTGTATCGGCTTTCAAAGCCGTATCAATAAGCAGCATTATAGCCTGCTTACACCAATGTATAGCTGGCTGCGTTTCCCTGTGCTGCAAAATGCGGCTAATATGCGGGTCGGTGCTTAGTTTGTCCGATAGCTTGTCGCAAAGGTTGTGAATAGAAGCGGTGCCGGGGCTTGCCGCTTTAATCTCGGGGGAAATTTCCGCCAATAGTTGCGTGGCGGAATAGGCAAGCAAAGCATTGCGGGTGGCGTGGAGTTTTTTTTGTTGTTCGGGTGTTAGCATGGGTTTAGTTCTGATTGTCTGTAATAATTATTAATTTTTGTTAAACCCTGCTTTTTTTCGCTAAACAGGTTTATTTTAAACATGTTTTTAGCCTTGGAATAAGAAACAATAATTCCTTTTCGGTCGTATATAGTCCATCCAATGGTTTTCCCGAACACTATCGGTTCGCCTGTTTCAAACGCCCAGCCGCTGGCGCTGCTTTCGCTTTTAATTATCATGGTTTTAATTGTTTAGTTGTTTGTAAATTTTGTACTCTTGACTATTTTCAAACTTGGCCTTAGCTATCGGGCAAACCGGGTAACCATCGGCAAAGGCACGGGAAATAAATTCTTCCACCGATACGCCCTTTTTATGAAATAGGCTAACCAAATAAACCAACTCCATTTCGGCAACCTCGGCCTCGGCCTGAAAGTTAATATTACCTTCTTTCAAGTCAATTAGATTTTTTATTGTATTCAGGCTTTCGCCACCTGCAACCAACTCCTCGGATGCTTCATACCTTAGCCTAGATTTAGCCAATTCTAGGCATTCATAGTATTCTTTGGACTTTTGATATTTCCCTTTGCTTTCAAAAAATTCCAGCAACTCAATAAGTGTGTGAATAATGGTAGCGGGTTTTAATTCAGTAACTACGCTTGGCGCAATTTGAAGGTAAGCAGTTTCAAGGTATCGGGTGGTGTTATATATATCCGGCACTTCACCTGCAACGTATTTATAAATTGCCTGAATGTTTTTTCTAGTAAGTTCATTATCCAACTCCACCAACTTTTTATATTCGGCCTCCAACTTCAAGTACCTTTCGGTTGCTTCCTTTTTAGCCACAATTTCGGGCAACACCTTTTGGCGGTGCTTAAGGTAACCAGCAATTACCTCGTCCAATTTCGGCCAGTCCAGCATACCGAATATTTTTAATTCGCAATCAAAAAAACCGCTTTGGGCAGCGTGGAAGGCCATATACACCTCCCCAATGTTGAAGTCGGGGTATTTGTCAAATATTGACCGTGCCCAACCACGTAACTGCCCCTCGGTTGGGAGGTTATCGGGGTTAATTACATTGAAAAAATCGCGCAAAACGTCCGGCAACTGGTTACGCAACTCATCGATAATTTCGATTGGTTGAAGCTGCTTAACCTTTGTTGGCAATTTGCTTAACGCATATATGCCCTCATGGCTATAATGCAATGTATTCGTTTTCGGAGCCAGTTGGGTTTTTATATTCCTCAAAAGCTGCTGCTTGCTCGGCTCGTTTATTTGTAGTGCTGTTGTTTCCATTTTTGTTATTTGTAAATTGGTTAATTATGTTGTTATATTTTATATCCAATGTTGTAATACTTAAGTTATTAACGGTAAAGCTATCCGCCACATTATGAATTATAAATTTAAGCATTTCTTCAAGTTGGTTAATTTCAGGCCATTGGTCGTTATTCCTTTTTCGGTAAGTGCCTACCATTTTTCTTATTAACCGCTTGAGCGCCAGCGTATCTTTTGCGCCCGAATATTCAAAATCTGCACCAATTCGCTTCTTGTATGCCTCCACAAAAGCCAGCTTACACGGCTGCAAATAGCAGGCGTAAGGGTCGTTTTTGGGTTCATTCGGCTTTTCATTTTCGCCGGGCAGCGGAACCTCTTTGGGTTTAACTGTTTTTTTGCCTTTAGAGCGACTTTCTTTTATTTCTGGTTCCATTGTACCCAAAATAGGTTTAAGTGGCTGTATTGGCTCGTAAACGGGTAAATAAGCCCTAATTGCTTCAATATTTACCTTCATGTAAAGTTTACAAGGAAGCCCTTTCCGTTTTTCTTCAATAAATCCCGATGTTACAAGCTGTTTTCGGGCGGTTTCCAATTCTCGTTTTGAAAAGCCCAGGTTGTGGGCAATGGAGTAGTCGGTCGGCGTTATCCATTCGGCGGGAAATTTCAGCAGGTACGAGGCCAGAAGCGAGGCGTTAATGCCAATTTTTTTTGCAAGTTCCGGCAGGTACAAAATCTGAAATTCCATCTAACGAATTTAGGCAATTACCCGCGAAAACTTGTTTTTCGCAGGTTTTTTTTATTTATTTTTTTATTTATTTATTTCTTTATTAAATTATAGTTATATGCTAATATAACTATATACAATAAGGAGTGCCCGCAAAGAAATTAGCTAACTGCTTGATACTCTACAGTTTTCCTCTTTCGGGAAAACTTGTTTTCCTGTTTCGGGAAAACTGTAATTTACTTTTTTTGTAACTGCTTGATAATTAACAGTTTTCCTTTTTTGGTAAACCCGCTTTAGCGGTTTCGGGAAAACTTGTTTTCCTGTTTCGGGAAAACTGTAGAGTATCAAGCATTTACGTTGTTTTGTCAAGCAGTTATGAAATTGCTAGAAAGGTATATAATCGGATTTATTTTCGGCCATTTCGGCATCAATAATTGCCTGTTTTCTCTTCTCCAAATACGCAATTCCTTTGTCCGCTTTCAATGAAGTAAAGCCTTTATCGCAATAACTTTTAAATGACTTACTCCAAATGGCTTCGGTGTTTTCATCCGCTTTAAAATCGCACAAAGCCTTTAATTTAGTCATTTGCGCCTCGGTGGCCAATGGCTCTTTTAATGGGGCTGGCTTTGATTGTTGGTGCGGCAATGCTGGTAAAGCTGCTTTTGCTTTCGGCTCTTCATAAGCATCTCTATCCGCATCCGAAATATCGGCGGTGGGAATAGATAACAAGGCTATTAAAGCGTATTTTAAAGCCATGCTTGTAGCTTTTGGAGTAGCTTTATCGGTGCTGTCTATGCCGCATCCTTCGGCCTCAACGGAAACAAAAGAACCATCTAACGCGATAAAATCAAAACGTATTCCCAAATGGGTTAATACTCTAATTTTATCTTTTTCAAGAGGCATTACATTATGACTTCTGCTTGTAATGGTGCTACCTATTACTATTGAATATTTGGTAAATAGCGGATGCACCGCATTTAAGAAATCATCAATCCCCCTAAATTTGTAACTGAAGCCTCCGCTACCAGCGGTTTGGCTTTTAGGTATGGCGTCAAGCTCGTCCATAACCTTGTGTAATTGTTCCTGAATTAGCATTGTTTTAGTGTTTAGTGTTTAGAAAGGTAAATCATCATTATCTTGCTGTAAATGCTTAGGAAGCGGTGCTTCTTTTTGAGCGGGCATCGGTGCAGTGGTGGCTATTACCTTATAGGCTTTTAACGAAGGGTAACGCTTTCCTTGCCATTCGTTGCCCTTTACGTTAAAGCTAATTGTAACTTCGTTGCCGATTAAAGGCGAGCCATCAAGCACGTTTATAAGGGCGTTAGACAACTCAAATACAAGTTTGTCCGGGTACTGCCCTTCAATATCTACCCAAATTTTCTGGTTAGTATAATTGCCCCTAACCTCTGGAGCGCAAACAGTTACAAGTTTGCCAGTTATTTCAAATGCCATTTTCAGTATATTTGTTTAAATGCGTAGGCGGGTAATTGCAATGGTTTTGCTATGGCAGGTGCGTTCCAAATGCCAGTTCTTTTGCATTCGGCGTACACCTGTAAATCTTTTTTATAAGCTATCCGCCCCAGCTCAATTTGTTCGTCGGTAGCGTAGTAAACTGCCACATAATTAGGCTGTTCTTTTTCAGCCGAAATAAAAACAAAACCTTCAGGCATATTTCCGGTTTCGGCGAAATATCCATCCATGTAGTAAGCTGCTTGCACATGGTATCGGTAGTTATAGGCCGAACGGCCAAACGCTTCAGGTGTAGCATCGGTGGTGGTTTTTAAATCTATTATCCATCCTCCGAAGGTTACCCAATCGGGGCGGCATTTGCACATAACACCAGTTTCGCTATCCTGCCAAGTTAAAACCGTTTCGGCTTGCCCTGGCATAGCAAGCAACGTAGCTATGTTAGGGTGTAACTCGGCAGCATCTACCAACATCTGCGCTTCAAATACGGTATCAGCCAATACAGGTGTTCTGCCATTAACCGACAAACTAAACGCCTCGTGCCCTGCTTTGCCTTCTTTAGTTCGGCGGTCAAATTTGGGGCTTACAACAAATTCATCGTCAAATTTTTCCGGCTCAAACATTAAGGTGTGCGCCAGCCTGCCAAATATCAAAGCAGGCGTTTCTTCCTCCTTTTCATGGTTAGGGTTAAGATATTTGTGCCAGTAGTGAAGTGGTGATCTGTTAATAAGGTCAAGCCCAGATTTAGAGATATGGGTAGTATCTTCGTGGTAATTTTGTGAGGTTATCATTGTGTTAGTCAAATTGCCCGTTAGTGGGCGAGCCTTTAAGGGTTTGGGTTTGTTTGTGAAGTGTTACTAAATTATCATGGGTGGTGCTAAGCAAGCCTTTAAGATAGTTGTTTTCGGCGTTTAGCTGGCTGTTTTCGTCGGACAGATCCTTGTTTTCCGCTGTTTTTATATGCCAGATTAAAGCGCATAGAAATGCCAGGAATACGAAGGCAATAAACAGAATGGGGATAGCAATAGGGTAATTCATGGTTAATCGGTTGGGGGTTTAGAGTTATTTATGGCGGCTTCTTGACGTACTTTTTCGTCTTTTATCCATTGCTCAACGAGCGGCCAGTATTTATGTGTTTTGTCCTCGGTGCGAACGATGCGGTAAAACACACCTCGCTTAATTGACGGGTGCGCTTCGCATAGCCTGCGTACGCCTTTAAAGCCGCAAGCTATTTGGGTGGGTGTTCGTGGTTTATTCATTTGTAAGGAGTTTGTCTGAATTGCCATGCAAAGGTACGAGCAAAAAATTACGCTCCAAATTATTTTCATTTTATTTTTTTTCTTTACCCAAAAAACCGCATTTAAACGCTATAAAGGCCATTTTTAGCTAAACCCATGAAAATAAAATGAAAATAATTTTGGTGGTTAAAATTATCGTTTTACCTTTGCAACATTCAATTAAACAACTAACCAATAACAACAATGAACGAGTTAAAAGCAATTACGCTGGAAGTAGTAAAAGGCGATTTTGTGGAAAATGCAAAAGCCTTTTATTTGCAAGATTTAACATTTAACGCATTAGTGCCAGGCACCTCGGAAAATGATTTTTTTAAACAGGCAGACGAAAAAACCTCCGAATTACCCCAAACGCTTTCGCTAACGGATACTAAAGGGTATAAAGTAATAGATGAGCATCGGAAGGTTTTAAAGGCCACAAGGCTTAAAATAGCCAACCGAAACAATGCGGTTAAAGCCCATATAAACCAAACAAAAAAAGAAGTTGAAGAATATGCCGAGTATTTGACTTTGCAGTTTGTTTCCCGTGAAAGAGCATTGCAAGCTATTACCGATGTTGTGGATGCCGAAAAAGACCGCATTGAGGCAGAGCGCAAAGATGTGCAACGTATAGAGCGTGAAAAAGCCGCTAAACTGGAAGCCGAAAAGCAGGAAAGAATGCAGGCTAAAAGCAAATGGCTTGGGCAAAATAAGTTTGCGTTTGACGGCGAAAATTGGCACTCTCCATTCCGCCCTCAACGCATTGTTCCCGCCGATATATTAGGCGATATTTTTCCGTGGGTATGGGATGAAACAGTTTCCGAATTTGAAGCGGATAAAGCTGCGCATGAAAAAGCAGAAGCTGAAAAGAAAGAAGCCGAAAGGCATAAAGCTGAAAGGCTTGCAGCATTTGAGGCCAAAGAGCGAGAAGAAAAAGAAAAAGCCGAAGCCGACCGGAAGGCTAAAGAAAAGCAAGAAAAAGAGGAAAAAGAAAAGCAGGAGGCATTACGCCTGCTTGCCGAAATGGATGCCAACAAAGAAACTGAAAAGCAACGGATAGCTGACAATAAGGCCGAGGCCGAACGCATAGCCAACGAGCAGGCCGAACTGCCATTTGCCCAGATTGCGCCTATCGTAACACCTCAATAGGGTGTAAATGAGAATACAGAGGAAATTTATAACCTGGACTTGACTAATGAAATTGGCGAATTTTCGGAGATAATGAATTTGGCCATTGAAGATGCCGCCAAAACAGATGTCCTTAATTTGGAAGTAAAAAAGGAGTTTTTGCGCACACACGAAAGACATTTTAAGGTTATTGGAAGGTGCATACTTTCCGATATTAACGACCTCTTTTTAGAGCCTAACAGCGAAAATCTTAATTCTTTAAAAGAAAACACGCTTGCCCTCATCGGCTTAATCAATTCCATAAACCCCAACGAACTAATATAATGGCAAAAATTAATCAACAAATAGTTTACGTAAAAATTACGCCGGATGGCGAAATAATCCAAGAAACTGGTAAAATAACGAAGTACGAGCAAAGCGATTTTGAAGGCGTTATTGCTGTTATAGCAATGAAAGACAGATTTAAGCGTGTTTATTGTGATTTTCGCAATAAAAACGTTCAAATCTTAAAAAGCTCCCAAAATGCAGAATTTCACGGGTGGGCATTACCTGACTTCGCTAATCAACTGGTTGTTAAGATCCTTTCAAATAAAGAAAATAATCTTCGCCAAAATATTGAAGATGCGAGAAACGCACTTATCAATGCGGAAGTTGCATTAGGGTTGTTTCAGGAATTATCGGAAAAAGTTAAAAGCAAAATGTAATGGAAAAAAAGATAACATCTATTTGGCAGGCAGCCCAAGAAAATAACCAATTCAGAAACCCCGAACTTGACAAACTTATAATTACTGAAGGATTCAGGTTTCAAAAAGAATTACAGGCAAAAATAGATTCACTTGGGCCGCCGCCTTTTGGTTATAAATTTGCTTGGAGTTATGTAGAAAATAACCCTAGAAGTTTTAACGATATTATGGAAATGTTTGAAAACCCAAAAATTGAAGTTAATATTTACCTGCAAAAATTGCCTAAACCAATTCGCATACAACGCCTTCGTACTAAAGGCTTCAAACTACAAGCCCAAAGCCCCGACGGCAGGCCAGTAGTATCAGTTTGCAGGCCTGGGAAATGGGGTAATCCATTTTGGATAGAGAAACACAAAGATAGATGCGTTGTTTATTTTCAAGATAGCATTTCTCCTTCGGGTATCGGAACAACAAAAAAAGATGCTGCCCAATTAGCCAAAGATTGGTTTGTGCATGATATTAAAAACAACAAAAAATTTATTGCTGAAATCAAAGCCGAACTAAAAGGCAAACACCTTGCCTGTTTTTGTCCGCTGGATAGCCCGTGCCATGCCGATGTATTGTTAAAAATTGCTAACGAAGAATAAAATGAACACTAACCCTGAATTACCCGAAGGCTATGCCTTGTTTATTAACCCGTTAGAATATGCAATTGGAATGCCAGTTATGATTCGCATCGGCAAAAGCGATTGGCGCATGTATTCATCCCCCGAATTTGTACATTTTGCTTTTTTAAAAGAAGGCATAGAAATGGGTACAATAGCTTATCAAAAACTTACGCTAGAACTGATAGAAGGGGAAAAAGCGTGGTGGTCGGAAGAAGCAATAAATAAAGTAAAAGCCTATACATTTATAAGTTCTATAAAGTTTTCACACGGTTGGCAGATGGAACAGATGATGTTTAACAATTTCAAGTTTGACCTCACCAAATACCGAACCCATAACCACCCGCAATACAATGGAAATTAACCCAAATATAACATTTGAAGAATACAGGGACTTGGTAACAAAGCTAGTAAGGTTTCAGCTTGGCTATATATTACTTAACCAGAAACAGGTTAAAGCTGATTTTCAAAACAAAGTCAATCCGGAAGAAAGCGCAAAAAAAATTATAAACGCACGAAGTTAAACCGAACAAACCCATTTATATAGCCATGAAAAGCCCATTAACAAAACAGCAACAGGAATTAGTTGAAAAGCTACTATCCTTAAAAGGAAGCCAAACCGAAGCCGAATACATACAATTCAGAGCCTACCTGCTTGATAGCGAACCGGCCGATGCTACCCCCAATATTTTACCGGAGTGGTACCGCCTCCCGACCGCCGAACCAGGTTACAGGTTTCTGGAGCAAACAGAGTTGCCTATAAATATGGAAGGCGTAGAAAGGTGGTGGTGTGGCGAATGGAAAGACATATCAGAAACAGGCATTAGAGGCGTTTTTGGGCTTTTATGGGCGCATAGGGAGAGCATTAAGCGAGGCGAAGGCAAGCACCTATTCCGTGTAAAAATATGAGCCGAACTATAAAAACTTACAAATATGGGTACTACCCCGCTCCAAAAATGAAACCTTATGGTAGAGATGCGGATGGGTACATGGGAACCAATTACGCCCATAGAGCCACCAATGCTTTAAGAGTAGTAATCAAAGCAGCAAAAGCCAAAACAAGGCAGGGCAACAAAAAAATAATTAACAGGGAAATAGAAGATAATAACAATTAACAACCAAAGCAATGAATAACGAGCCGATTAAAATAAGGGTAATTGAAAATGGCGAGTATAAGCTGGTGGAAATAACTAACCCGTGTTCAAAAAGGAAGTATCGATATTTATCCAAAGAAATGTACCAATCAATGGATAATGCCATTTTACCCTACCCACCTCCAAGTTTCAAAGAGTTTTGGCCGATGGCTCGCATAGGCCATCACGGTTTTCGCCTAAAGCGTTACCACTCCGACAAACTACGAACGGAGGAACAAAACCCGACAATTCCGGAACGGAAACCGTTGTCGGATAGTATTTACAATATGTTTGCTTATATTGAAACGGTAGGGTTTATGGGCAGGTTTCCGGTTACAGGCTTTGGCAAACAAAAAATAAAAGAGTATTACGAACAACAACAACTTAACCACAATGAATAACCTACCAACACTCCCGAACGGTTACCGCCTGGCCGAACCAGGGGAAATAATTAAAGAAGGGTGGGGTAGCTATTTTGACGGAACCAATCTTTACCCGTACATATATTTGCCGTACGGCTGGCTATTGCTAAACAGCAATAGTATGGCAGTAGGGTTGCAGGTTGGCGAAAGCGAAAGGTATATTTGCCCTATTTCGCCGCCGCCATTACCCATACACGGTTACACCCAAATAAAAGTCGGTGAAACTATTAAGCCTGGTGCAATAGTGCATTACCCCGAAGGTATTGTTCCTGTGCTTAGCGGGAGTATTAACAAGCGTCTGGGTAACCCTGAATACGCTTTTTACAATTCTATTTCCCCGCCATCCTTACACCTACCTTTTTCCGAGGCCGACCCGTTGCCCGAAGGGAAAGAAGGGGACGTGCTGATAGTTCTTAAAGTTTACGATATGCCAGAACTATACTATTTTGACCCCGAAAAAAATGCGTTTACAAATTCAGGGATGTGCTTAAAAGGTTTTGGAGAAGCTGGATATAAGTTTAGCAGGTTTGACGGATTGCGATACGGAATATTCAACATAACCACATAAACCAATGCCACTAACAGTAAAAGAACTACGCGAAGCCCTGCAAGGGTATCCGGACGACCAGGTAGTTTACATTACCGTAAACGAAATTATAATGCACGCTGAATCCATATATACCACGCAGGAAACATGGTTTTACGATAAAGAGATAAGCGAAGTGCAAACATTTAAGGAAGTAGCTAAAAGTTTAGGGTTACCCGAAAACACCCCAAATTCTGAAATAATTAAAGCAGCTGAAGAGGATGGATACACTTATGTTCCGTTTGGGTGTATTGAAATAGCTGACCTGTAATTAAAACTAACCACGGGGACGGGTGAGCCGAACGGAAAATAACAATGGAAAAGCCAATAACAGTAGAACAATTAATTGAGGAGCTTCAAAAGTTCAAGCCAACAGATACGGTTTTAATGCTGTATAAAACCGACCAAACCGCCCAACTGGTAGGGTTTGAAAAAACCCAATACGGTTTCTTTGAAGGTTCCGAAATGGCAGCTGCGACAATTGAAAAAATGGCCGAAATATTAGGCATGGGTTATGCCTCATGGGATGATAAAGAAGTTATTGAAGCCGCTATAAATGAAGGCTACCGCTTTCAGGAAGGCGGTACACCTGTTTTGGTGGCTAATAGTTAAACCTTTAAACCAAGTTACTAACACAATGAACCTACCAACACTCCCGAACGGTTACCGCTTGGCGGAACCAGGGGAAATAATTAAAGAAGGCTGGGGCAGCTATTTTGATGGAGCTAACCTTTACCCAAATATATATTTACCGTCCGGCTGGCTATTGCTAAATAGAAATAGTATGGCAGTAGGTTTGCAGGTTGGCGAAGGCGAAATATATATTTGCCCTATTTCCCCGCCATCCTTACACCTACCATTCACCGAGGCCGACCCGTTGCCGGAAGGTAAAGAAGGGGATGTAATCATAATGGAGTTTAAAGGCGCATACCTTGGCCATAAACGTATGTATGAATGGAATATTATAACGCTGAAATGGGACGTTGTTAATAGTAACGGGCATAGTTTAGCGGTTGGCACAATATTCAAAGAAATGGAAGGAATTAAAATTACTTGGCCCAAAATCCTTTACGGAATATTCAACATAACCACATAAACCAATACGCTAAACCAAAAAGCCCTCACCACAATTCGGCAAGGGCTTTTTTTAATACGGCAAAAAAGATGAAAACATCCTATTTAAAGTCTAAAAACAAAGTTCCGCTCCCGCCTAATAAACATTACATGTTAGGCAATTATGTTGAGGTTGATTGGGATGAAGCGTTGATAGAACTGAATGTTGAAAAAAATGAAATAGCTAAACTCAATGAAATGTTTGATAAATTAAAAAAGCCCTCACCATAACTCGGTAAGGGCTTTTTTAATTCGGTTAAACCAATGTTTCCACCAGCTTCATGCGGGAGTTGCATCGGTGGTTACACCGCTTGTTTCGGCCAGGGCGGCAGGTTGTTCGCCGAAGGTAACCGGAAAGGTATCGCCAGTAGTGGTTGCGCCTAAATCGTCGGCGGAAATTGTGGCAACAATAGTGCCAATAGGCGCGGGGTAGTGTATTTCAACGGAATAAGAAGCGGGAGTAATTTTTCCAATTACAGCCGAGCCAGTAAGGGTTAATGCCATTTTAGTAAGGGGTTACAAGGGGGTTAATGCAGGCTCAAAGGTAAAATAATTTTGGCAGGAATAAAAAAATATGTAATTTTGTGGTGTTGAAAAAGCACTAGCTGCCGCATACTATTCCCGTTATGCCCCTGATGAAAATCATGCTAACGGGTTCTTTTTTTTACTTATGCAGCGCATAACCAACAATCCCGCTTCCAAGTATAACAAGCCCTATATTGCGGGTTTTCTGCCACCTGGTGAGTTCTTTTTTTTTAGGCATTCCATATACCTGAAAGGCGTTAGCGTCGCCCCGGCGGTTAATATTAAGGGTATCCGGCAATGCTGGCATGTTGTAAACCTTAGTTTCTTCCTTGCCATCAGGCGCAATAACGTCTACATCTAACTTATTGCCAGTTAATTGAACGCCTGTAATAATTGTATCGTGCACCACCCGTTCCCGATATAGGGTATCGTGAAGGTAAACAACCAGCTTGTTAGGTTTCATTATCTTGGCAGGTTCGCCGCCAGCTTCAAGCCTTACGGTATCGTGCTTTATTTCTGAACGATAAAGTGTATCGGTGTGCGTAACAGGTGTTACAGAGGTTGGTATGCGCCTGCAACCTCGCTCAATCATTGCGCCAAGCATTAACAAGATGCCAATGGTAAAAACAAGCCAGCCAAATGCGCTTAAACGCTCGGTTAATTCTTTTTTATTATCAATCGGATTGCTAATCGGTTCCATAATTATTAGTTGTTTGTTGTTTCGGTTTCTTTTTTAATGGTCAAATTGGCGCTTTCGGTGGTGGTTGTTTTGCGGCCTTCATTCAGCCACTTATCAATTTCGGACTTGAGAAACCGCAATTTTTTTGCGCCCTTATGGTATGGTATCACACTTGTATGCACCCATCCGTAAACGGTTGCTTTGGCCGGGCGGTCGGGCAAGTAGGCTACCAATTCATCCAAATTGAACCATACATCCGGCTCCGATATGCTAGCAGCATTCAGGGCAGCTTGTGGTTTATGTATTAAATCAAAAAGCAAGGTTTCAATGTTTATTAACCTCGCCTCTATTTCGGCAAACGGATTTTGCATGGCTGTAAAGTTTTGTTTTTTTTACTGATGCAAAGGTAACTATTTTATCTTTCTTTTTGGTTAATGTTATTTTTTATAGTTTCTATATCTTTAAAGTATTCATTATCAGGGTTTAATATTTCACCTTCAATTTGCATCGGTTTCCTGTTTTATCGTATGGTTTAAGGTTTCGGTGGTAGTAGTTATGGTGCCGGTTTTGAGTTGAATTAACTGGCTTACGGTTATTAAAGAGAGAAAAAAACCTACTGCAATAATGATTATTGCAAGCACAACGGTAAACGATTGTTGTGCCCATTCCTGTTTGGCGATTAGGCAATCAGCAAAAACCTTAACCAAGTAGTATGAGCAAAAACTTAACCCGCAGGCATACGCTTTGCGGCCAGACATTCCAGCCGTTACGTTATCCAGCGAACTTAACGCCCATTCTATTTTAGTTCTTACGAAGCCCAATTTTATTTCCCCCTTTCGGTGCCCTTATCGTTTTTCAGGAAGTTGTTTTTAATTAACACAACCACGCTTAAAGATACAAACAGTAAACTCATAAGTGAAGTGGCTATTGAAATAAGGTCTGTATAATGCTCCACAAATGTTTTATAAAGGCTATCTATAAATTTAAAGCATGAAAACCCATAGAGCAAAATTTCGCCCAATGGGTTATCGGTTAATTGCCAAAGTGTTCGGAAATGGCGCATTATGCTGTTTCGTTATTAACGTTGTAATCAATAATTCCGGTGTTGAAATAGTGAAATTCAACATTGCGGCGGTGCGCCAATACTGGCGGGTTTCGCCACATTTGCCAATCTGCCTTAATTGTTTCGGCAGGCCTGCCTTCCAATATAGCTTTGCAAACACTACTATGTACCCAAGCCTCGGGGCCAATATTCCATACAAAGCAAACCAGTGCGTTAAATTGTGTTTGCATTAGATTAACTCCTGGCAATGATTTTATAATTGCCTCGTCAAATTTAACTTCAATGCTTTTTGCTAAAACGTGAAGCTGGTTAAGCGTTAGCGGCGGGTCGCTCATGGTAACCTTCCGGCCATCGGGGTAGAAAGTGTTGCCATCGCCAATAGTTGGGATGCCTTTTGTATCCAAATACGGTTCCCGCCTAACACCTTCAAAGTGTTCTAAGAAAGCCCAACCTTCGTTGTTAAGTTCCATTATTGTAAAATATTAAACGAGCCGTAAACTAAAGTTTGTGTTCCCGATGAAGTTGTTGCTCTTAACCTATAAGTAGCTCCTCCTGCATAACCATTGTAATTAGGTGTTGCGGCGGTTATGTTAATGTTGCCTTCGCCAATAACAACCCCGCTTCCAAGTTCCAAATGTAGTAAATTTTCCCCTGCCGTGTTTGTTTTCCAAACATCAAAAGTAATACCTGTAATCGTTTCGGGGTCAATAGTGAAACTTTGGCCGGATGCAGGGTAAACGACAAAATCCTCTATTGCCTCTCCGCAAAAGGTTTCCAAGTCCTGATACTGCGCATTTTGAATTAGGATGCCCATGATTTTAAAATATTGTTACCCCCCAATTTAAATTTGGCGTAGTGTTGTAATTATATGGAAAAAAGCCATTTGAGCCGCCGTTCCAGCCCCAGCCAAAGCCACTCCAATAGCCATATTGCAAACCAGACCATGCTGCATTCCAAAACCCTTGCATATTGGGTGTTGGCGGATATGCCACGCCGTCAAATACGTATTGAACTGATTGGTAGTAATATAGTGCACGATTGACGTTGTTTGTCAAAAGTTTATTCAAATAATTATTTGCTTTGTTTTGTTCGGCAGGCACACTTGTTTGGCTGAATTGGTCGTTAAAAGTTCGTGCACCATCAGTTGTAAGTTTCACATTGCCAAATGCAAATAAATCTTGGGCAACTTGAAAAGCCACCCACCGCTGTATATAATTAACCCAAAAAGCCTCCAATTCGGGCAAACCTGTAAAATTCTGCGTTGCCAAAATTGGTTGCATAGAAACAGGCAAGCTAAAATTAACCGTGCGAAATGCCTCCTCAATAATTGGGTTAATTGTGAGGTTATTAAAATCGGTTATAGTTGCCGGAACTATATTTTGAAGCTGCGGAAAAGTAAGGTAAGTTGCCATTGTGTTACTGGTTAGGTATTGCGCGCACTGGGGGTGGCGCTGCCGGCATAGGACCATCTGATATAGACGAATCTAAATCCAAATCATAAACGCCGAGTGCTTGGCTTTTTGTCATTGCCCCAAACAACCAGGGCGCAACGTGTGCATCTACATACTGGAATTGATTGGATTCTTTAATTTCAAGTGGCTGGGGCAAGCTAATGCCCATATCCAAAAGCATTGGATTTATAGCGTCTAAAATAGGTTGTATTATGCCCTTACAATGGCTGTTTAGCATTTTTTGAGCATTAACAATTTGTTGGACATTGCCCAGTTGCCCCGGTAAAGCATAGCCTGCTAAAACAGGGTCTACCTGATACAACTTGCAAACCTCCATTGCTCCATTGGCAATTACATCAACCATTTGCGCAGGCGCAGCGGTGTTGTTTAACATGGATACATCTGGCCCTGTGCCGCTACCATCGTTTTCTAACAGAATGATAGTATTATCGGCATCGCCTGTACTTTGGGCTTTTATGCCAGCCATAAATATCTCTTTTTCGCTAGGCTGTCCATTATTCCCCGTTTCATTGCTTAATTTTGGGATTTTCAAAACAAAATTACCAATCCAACTTTGCATAGCCTTTTTGTTGAAAGCCTTTTCAGATGCAGAAACGCCTTTAACCAAATCCAGCGACCGGAAAGCGGCAGGTATAGGATAATAAGGTGCGCCAGGCTCTTCTATGTAGTGGTAATAAATCTCCCCGCAATACCTTCCATGATTCTTAACCTGCAAGTCTATCATTGCTGTAATATCTTGCATGGACAAATCGGGGTTGTATTCTGGCAAAAATTCATCCCAGCCAACGCTATACATTAGCCGATTTGTAAACTGGTTATACCTGAATACGCGCGTGTCGTTTTTATTGGTAATGCCAATACGCAGGTTGCCTAAATTGCAGGGTTTTATCAGGCATATATTGCCAGTTTGTGGGTTGCGATAAATTCTTAAAGCAAATGCACCATCGTAAAAAACGGCATAATTTAGCACTTCCCTTAAACAATTCAAAATTGGCGCATAACCATTTGCTTGTGGGTCTTGCTCGTCGCTGACTGATAAAAGGTTATAAGGCTCGTATTTAAAGCCATCGCCCAAACAAAAATCCACTTTAGTACGCATGGAAGTTTTGGCTACGCCCGAATTTAAAGCGGCATCTTCCAAAATTTGAGGCACGCAATTAAACCATTGCCCATCGCCCCAAGCAATCTGAATGTAACCTGATTGCTTGTAATGCAGGTTATGCGCAAGGCGCATTTGTGCCTTCTTTCTGGAATCAGAAATAGCGTGCGGGTTGAGTTCTCGGGGAATATTGGGGTGTTCCTTGTTAAACTTTATCGCGTCTTCGCTTAGGCTCATTACACCAATTTATTATTATGAATTGGAATTAGTTGTTGTTGAACCTGAATTAACAGGCGGAACAACTGGAGTACCTGGTGCGCTAGGTGTTGCGGGTGCTGAAGTTGGTGCGGGTGCGGGTGCGCTTGGAACAACCGGAGCTGGCCTGTTACTTCCATTTACTGGCGGGTGAATAAGTCCGGACGATATCCCAGCGGGAGTAAGCACGAACAAATCTGGCCTTTTTTTGGAGAATTGAAGCACTTTTTCCTCCGTTATGGGGCTTATTTTCCCTAAACCCATAACGCTGTCTGCGTTTGAAAATCCGGGCGCAAGTGCATAATATGGGCTATCAGCCACAGGGGTGGCTACTGGTAAAACAACGGTATCGCGTGGCATATTTTTAGCGTAAATTTTAAGTTCAATTTTTGCATCTTTCATTTGGCAGGGGATGCACCCTGTTATGTTTTTACCAAAAACGGATAGATAGGTAGCTATCACCTTTCTATCCGTTCCTTTATCGGCTATTTTCCGAATTTCATCGGCTGAAAGCATTAGGATAGTATGCCATTAACAATGGCCTCGTCGCCAGCATATCCGCTACCACTTAGAACGAAGCAAGGTAATTGCGTACCCGCACCTGTGAAAACAAGCGTGTTTTTGTTCAACGCTTCGGGCGTAGCACCGCTTTCGCCGTCCGATGTTGAAACATATAAACCGTCTTCTATCCCGTAAACCTCGTAAAGCTCTGCGTTTGTTGCACCGTTTCCGCTTCCGTTTCGCCTTAAAATCATAACTACTTTCTCCATAGCAATAAGTTGATTCAGCGCATCCAAATTCGTCGAGCTAACAACTCCCAAAGGAATTGTTACCGTATCGGTAAAAACGGGAACACCATTAACTCGAGCCGATTTGGAGGAAGCTGTTATAACGTTTAGGCCAGAAACTATTTTGTAGCCAAAGCAACTTACGGGGTCAAGATTTGTAACATTTCCATTCGCGTCAAGCGAAATGCCTGCGCCGTCAAAAGCTGTTTGCCAATCAAAGAAAATTACTTCTTTTTGGTAACCTCCTAATGCGAAGCAGCCTAATTCATCCGTTGAGTTAAATACAATAGCGGAACATGCGCTCATATTTTTATTTTGTTTATAGGTTAAGCCCGAAATTAATCGGGCTATGAATTAACAGGAAACAACGGTAACTTCGTTTATGAAGCCGAATTGAACACCGAAAGCGAATTGTGCAATCAAGCGTAGCACGTTATCGCCATTGCTCATTGACATATCAATTATACGCAATGTTGGGCCTGCCGGGCCATTTACATTGGTGTTAGTGCTATATACAAGGTTATCAGGTATATACGCAATCATTGTATTGGGCGGAGCCGTTGGCACAACTTCAAAAGTAAAGCCCATTGCGTTAAACGTGTAGGCATCCACTTCGCCAAGATTAAGGCTGAAATCGCCATAGCTGGAATTGCGCGAACGAGCAAAAGATTGTGTTAAGCGATAACTATCCACAATATGCTGTGGTATAACTATCCGTATTTGGTCTTGTTTGCCACGAACTGCAATAGGAATTGAGCGGATAATTTGCGCTACTGCCAACTGGAAGTTGGAATAGTTAATAAACGCAAAAGTTGCACCAGTTGCCGCTGCACTTTGTGTTATAGCACCATAAACGGGGTCATATATGGTGAATGTGGTAGAACTTGGTACAGCTGCTACAATGTAGCTGCGACCTACGGGGTTCAAACCATTAAACGTAACACCGCTTGCTGTAATGCTGTCAAAAGTGATGTAATCGCCAGGATTAAGCGAAGAACTATCCGCAACTGTTACAGTTGTTACGCCGCTGGCAGTTGCAATAGCTGATGCCGCCGTTGGGGTTACCTTAATGTTTTGCGCTGGCAGACAGTTGGAAATAGCATAAGGAACAAATCCTGTGAACGATTGGGTAAATGTATAAATATCCGGCCGGCTTGTTTTTCCAGCAATAGCAAGTTGCTGCATATCGGCCGATATTTGCTGGCCAGCTACCATAAGCACCGCACTTGTAAGGTCGTCGGGGGCTTCAATAGGGTTGTAATCTGGTCTTAATTGCGCAGCCTCCCAAGTTTTAATCAATACTGACTTGTCCAGGTCCAAATTAACCGCAATTGTAACAGGGTCAATCTGTGTAAGGTTTCGGGTAAACGAACCTTGAGAAGAATAGGTGGTTTGTATGTCGCCGTATTGCGGATTAACAACCAACGAAGGGAACTGAATTTTCCCCGAAACGTCGGTCATTAATTTAACCAAGCCAGCCTCTACAAGTCTGTTTTCGGTAATTGCGGGTGCGAGATAAAACCCGGGGTTGTATTCTTTAAACGAGCCATTCCATGCGGCTCCGGTATAGTTGTTGGTGGTTGCCATTAAAATATAGTTTTTAGGGTTTTGGCTGTGTTATCTTCAATAATGGCTTGCTCTTGCCATTTTTTTAATGGCTTTTCCGGCGTATTTGCTGCCTGCACTTTATTTCTAAAGCTATTGGCTTCAGCAATAACGTCTTTGCTATTTTGTTTTATGCTTTCCTGCAAAGCCTGCAATTTGGCTTTGGCGGTTTTAGCTTCTTCTTCCGCTTTTTCGGCTTTGGCTTTCGCTTCTTCCAAATCGGCTTTCGCCTTCATTTCGGGGTCGCCTTCATCCGCTTTGGCAACCGCTGGATTTGCGCCCGCTTTCATTTCGGCAATATCTGCCTTCATGGCTGCCAGCTCGGCAAGGCATTGCGTGAGCATATCGGCGAATTTATTATCCGGCGCAGCGGGTGCGGCATCGGTGGATTTCGGGTTAGGCGCAGCGTTTGCAGGTTTTAAAGTGCCGGGAAATCCCGCACCTGTGAACTCGGCTTTTGCGTCCATGTCGGTATCGTTATCGGTATCGTTATCCGCGTCGTTATCGGGGTCGCTCGGCATTAAAGCCTTCATTATATAATGTCTTGCTTTTGCAAGGTTTGAAATTGGCTTTGTTTTATTTTCGGCCATTGTATTTGTGTTTAAAGCTGCAATTTTTAATTGTTTAACTTTGTTGGCATCCATATAGGTCTCATCTGCCATCAATTCTCTTATTTTCTCGTATGGCAACTCTATTTTCAACATAAGAGCCTTTGCCATTTCGTCATTTTCTTTATCAAGCATATCCGCATATGCTCTAAAGTCTTCCGCCCTCATTTTATCTTTGCCCAAATCGGCTGGCATAACATGGGCTTCGTGAATCATGAAAACATAAGCCGCTTTAATCGCATCGGGACTTAAAACGAGTTTAGGTATTTGCGCAGCCATTTTAGCAGCCTCGCTTGCGGCAGAAGTTAAGGTTGCCATTAATGGCACATCCAAACTTTTTAGGTAATCCATAATGGCATCACCTTCAACGACATTTCCGCCAGGGCTGTTAATGTTTAAATTAATGCCACCTGCATAATCATTCCCAACCTGCTTTTTTATATTGGCAAGCGTTTTATCTGCCTTTATTTCGCCGTTGAGGTAAATATTTTTCATTACCAACAAATGTACTAACCATAAAAATTATTACCTTTGGCTGCACTAACAGCACGGTACCGTGAATACTATAGCGTTTATAGCAGTTTTCGGCCTTTCAGGTCTATTTATATTGACTTTGAGGGCTTTTTTTGTTGGTTACAAACAGTTTAAAGAGATAGCCAATAAATGGTATATATTGGCTGGCAATGCCATTTCCTGCATTATTTATGCGTTATCGGTGGCTGTTATACTGTTTTATATGCTGAAATAATGGGCAAATGCAACAATTCACCTTATATTAAGTTGTTTGTAACAGCCGAACAAAAAGAATATATTACGGGGGAAGCTAAAAAAGCGAATAAAAGCGTTAGTAGATTTTGCCGAAACGCTACTTACAAAGAAATTGAGGTAATAAGCAGGAAAAACGACCGAAATAAAGAAAATGGATGAGGTTAATTTCCATTGGTGTTTAGTTGAAGAGAGGAATAATAGCCCCGTGTTTATGATGCGGGGCTATTTATTTTACACCCTGGCAAGCTGACTATTAATAGTCAGCTGGTTATAGGTGCGGGCTAATTGGTAGGTTGAAAGAACTGTTTTAGGCGTGTTGCTTATACCTTGGATATAACTTTGCGTTTGCGCTTGAATAGCGTTTGCCTGATTGCTAGCCGTTATTGCGCTGCTTGAAACTGCTTGGCCGCTTGCGATAGCGTGCATGGCGGCTATTTGTTGCCCAAACATTTTAACCGCCGGACGGCTCATCACAAATTCTCCGCCTTCCAAATTGGCATTAACGCCACCTTCCGAATGGCTTGCCCCATAAACATAACCACCATTCCCGTATTGTTTTAAATTCGGAGGCGTTGGTGCTTTTGCTCCTTGTATGGCAGAATTGGCACTTACGATAGTGCTAACAGCGGTTGCCACCATTTCGGCAATCGATGCGGTAAAGCTAATCGGGTCTAAGCTGCTTTCGCCTGCTATCCGCAAACTTTCGGCAATGCTTTCGCCTAATGCTATTGCACTTTGGGCAACGGCAATATCTTTTTTGAATTCCAAACTTTCGGTGGAATTTCTGTTTAAACTATCGTTAATTTGAACCAACACGCCGAAAGTGCGTTTGCTGGCATCAATTTGCGCTTTTTGAATTTGCGCGCGCGCTTGCTCTGTTTGCTGGTCTGCCTGTATTTGTTTTTGGTTATTAGCTATTTGGGCATCCAATAGCTGTGTTTCAACCTGCAAGGTATCTTTGCTATATTTTTTTTCCAGCTTAATTAATGCCTCAAAATGCGCTTTTTGCAGCTCAAGCTCTTTGGATTGGGCTTGCTGCATGGTTAAAACGCCCGCTAGTTCGCCCTGCTTAATAGCGTTGTTTTCCTCTATATAATGCCTTTCCAAATCGGAAAGTTCCTGGTTGTAAACTTTTTCAACCGCATCGGCTTTTTTCTTTTCAGCATCTACAGCCTCTTTTTCTTTGCGGTCGTACAGGGCCTTATCCAATGCCGCAACATCCTTATTATATTTTGCCTGCAACAAATCGGCGTTTGCGGGCGTTGCTTTTTTTGACTGGTTTAATTCAAAATCAAGTTGCTGTTTTTTGGCCTTAAATTCTTCATCGGCGGTTTGGGCAATTTCTACCCGTAAACGCAAAACAGTCCTTGTATCTTCAATTTCTTTGGCGGCTTGTTTTTTGCGTTCCTCGGCGGCCTTTTCGGCGGCCTGCCTTTGTTCTGCTATTTCGCCTTTGCGAATGCGGCTGGTAAGCTGGTTATATTTCAAGTCCTTATCTCTTTGCAGGTTTTCAATGTCTGCCAGTTGTTTTTGAGCGGCGATTAGTTGCTCGTCGGCTTCTTTTTGATTAATAACCAATGTGGATTTGCCGGATGGGTTACTTGCGCTTTTGGGAGGATTTGCCAATTCATTAAGCCTTGCTTGAACATCGGCCAACTCTTTCCCTGTAAATACGGCTTTTTTAAATAACGGGTCAAGCGGACTAAACGCATCTTGACCAGCTCTAGCCATAAGCAGTTTGGTTTGTTGCGTTATCAAAATTTGTTGTTGCTCGCCGATTTGGCGCGTTATTTCCAAGTCCTTTTCTTTGGCCTTGTTTGCCGCCGCAAGCCTTTCATCGTATTTTAATACACGGTCTTGGCTTATTAGCATTTGCTGGTCAATTTCTTTTTGATAGCCAACCTCCTTGCCACGAAGTTGCCGGATAGCATCTTCGGTGTTATCAATGTTTACAACCGCGTCGTAAGCAATTTTTGAAGTTGAAATAGCGCGCTTTTTGTAATCAGCTTCAATTCTTTTGTTGCTTTCAAGTATTGCCTTTTCAAGTTCTTCCTGGCTCATCTTTTGCCCCAAAACTGCCCTTTCGTTTTCTGCAATAATCGCATTTGAGTAAACCTTTTGTTCTTCTTCCAAGGTTCCCAGGCCAGCCGAAACTCTATCCTGCATTTCTTCAAATGCTTTTGCCTCCCGGGTAAAGGCGTTATCGCCACCTTGCCACGTTGTTTTAACCGATTTTACAAAATCCTCCCACCCATGCCGAACATCTATAAAGGTGTTGGTGGCGTTTACTTTAAAGGCTTCAAAGTTAGCTTCCACGTACAAAAAAGCGTCATCCATTGAGCCGAACGCCTTTACGACACCATTAATCAAAATGGGTAAGGTGGATAAAGCCAAAACCAAAGGTCCTCCAGCCAACCCTGTGCCGAACGCCTGCAAAGCATTACCTGCCCCCGCCCCTGCGCTACCTAATGCGCCGAGGCTTTTGCTTGCCTCGCCCAATACGTTTTGTAGTTTTCCGCCGAATGCGCTTTCAATCCCTTTTGCGTAACCGCCAACGCTTCTTGTAAAGTTGCCAACGCTTCCTTCCAACGCTTTAAGCCTGGTGCTTAAATTTGCGGCATCGGCTTGAATTTTCATACCTTTTGCCGCAACCCTTTCGGCCTCGCTTAGCGCGTTCCATTCTTTAGTTAGCTTGGAAAGCTGCACCTTCATGTGGTCAATACTTCCATCTGCGTGTTGAATTTCCGCATCGTTGGCTTTTAACGCAACGGTTTGCGCTTTTATTTGACTGGTTAATCCGGCCTGCGCTGCGGCATTGGCGCCAATAGCTTGGGTGTATTCTTTTTCGGCAAGCGTTCCGGTTTTGTTTTGGTTATCCAAATCGGTACGGGCTTGCTTCAACGCTTTCAGCTCCAGCTTCATTTTTTCAACGCTTTCAAAGCCTTCAACCTGAATGCTTAAAATAGTACTCGCCTGGTTATTTGACATTATCTTAACCTCTGAATGTGTTGTTAATTTCACTCACAACAATGGTTGCGGTAAACTGCATAAGATTGCTTAACGCTGTTTTCGGAATGAATTTACTATCCGCAATTGTGCATTCTATCCAGCTCATGCTCAAATAATCTATCATTGGAACGCCATACCACTCAATAATAGATATATTGGTGCTCATCCAGACTTTAGGGCTTTGTTGCAAATCAATAAACCAGTCTTGCAGGTTGTTTTGCATGTACGGTGCTGAAATTTCGTAGGTCAAAACTGCCTTTTTACCTAAATCTCTAATAAAATTACCTTGCCGAAACGCCCCATAACTTACGGTGTTGTTTGCTTGTATCAGGTTATAATTGAAGGCGAAAAGGTCAATTCCTCCGTATCTGTTTTGCCAAGCCAGCCATAGAAATTGAGAGCCGACAGGAAAACAAATTTGGTTTGCATAACCAGAAAAATCAGCAATATTAACATCTGGCAGCAAAAAGCAATCTGCGGAATCTGCATTATTGCTCCAATACCATTGTAGAGGAGTGTAAGCAGTATCGCCGCTTGGTAAATTCCATTGAACTAAATAAATCTGCTCTTGGCTAACGCAGCTTACTGGATAGATTGAATAGGTGTGCCCCGATAAAACAACGGTTGCAAATAGTGGTATTGCTCCGTTGGTGGCATTCATTACACTTATTGCAGATGTAATTGTATAGTCGCTATCTGTGTTTAATCCAAAATTAAGTTTGACTTGCAATAATTGATTGCCAAGATTATAATCAGGTGTAACCTGCGTTATTTCGCCTTGGCAATATCCGCTCGCATCTACGAAAATATAATTACCTCCATCTCCGGAATCTCCATTGCCCCAAAAAACAAAGGTGCTTGTTAGGTTTGGGTAAAATGTATCAGCATTGGTGTTGTTGCTAATGAATGTTTGCTTAAGCCTGCTAAGCCTATTAACAAGGTGTATTGCCCATGATGCTGTATCGAACGCCCCAGAACTTACAATTGAAAATGGAAGGTCAATAACGAAAGAAATGCCTGCACCTGCAACCGTGCCATTTATCTGCAATATTGAACAAACATACCAATAACCACTAAGTTTATATGCGAACTGGTCTCCAACATTAATACCATCGCTTCCGGTAATTGGAAAATTATCAGATGACGTTGTAACTATTGTAGTGGTACCATTGGAGTTATCGGCTATACTATAAAATGGCAAATCATTCGTATAATATAGCTGATAATACAGCCACCAGCAAGGCTTAGCCACGGGATAAGAAGCGGGATTTACAACACCAGTAAGGCCATTGGGATTAGGATAGCCAGCTATAAATGTTTGCTCATAATCAATAAAATAATTTATATTACCAACGTCAATAGACGCGCTTACGGGTCTTGGGGTGCCGCTTAATATAATCGTTTCATTTATTGGAGGTGCCATTTTTTATTGATTGCCTAATTGCAGCAAGTCTATCTGTGTAGGTCGTAAGTTTATTGGGTCAAATTGAACGATGGCGTTAATGTAGTATTTAATGCCGTAAATTACTACTGGCCTGCTAAAATCAATGTTTTGTAAATCAGCTTCATTCACCCGAACTAATCGGCTATCAATACGAGGATTAAGTAACGCGGCTTGTAATGGAGCGTTATACGTTGAAAGCAGGAAATACCAGTTTTGTTTAGAAAATGTAATTTGAGTTACACTAGCAGTTCCGGTGTGGCTTTCGCCGTTAATGTCTTTTATAGCTATATACTTTCCGGAATTGTTATCCCAATAAGTCCCGGCCAAATTGCACGGCACAATATCGCCAATAATTGGCGTTTCGTTTACGCTGTAAAAATCGCTTGGCGCACAAAATTGCCAGCCGTTTGACCCGCCATAAATACATTGAGGTAAACCTGCGTCTCCGTAATACAGGCCGGAATCGGGTGGCGTTGCGCCTTGCTGCGCCACAACATAATTTTGCACGCTTTTCGCCAAATAACCTCCTTTGCTTATCACGCCTAGCCCAACGGGTAAGCCGCCCGAACTTTCATCGGCAAAGGTAAGATTCATAGAGTACCAATTCATAACTGGCTGGCCTGAATTAACCGTAAACAGGTATTTAAACCAGCCAAGAATGCCATTGTAAATGGTTGAAACAAGGCCAATATCAATCGGCGATGTATAAACGGTTTTGGTTATTTCGGTACCTGGCGTATTGCTTCTTATTGCCCATCCGCCCAATTCAGGCGAGGCATTGTAATACCAGTTTATTTTGGCTAAAGTATCATACCAGAAAGAAGAACGATACATATTGGGTATAATGCTATTTTCCTCGCTTGCAACCTTATCGCTCCAATCCAATGCGTTATTTTGTAATTGCAGGTTATTAAGTTTGCTGAAAGTTACAGTTTGTGCGCTTTCGTTCACCTGCATAAGCAGGCCATAGCGAATTAGCACATCTTTAATAAAATCTCCCTGGTTAATCAACGGTAAACACCGTTCTGTTATAAGGCAACCTGGCGCAAGCATATCAATAGGCGTTATTTGAAAGTACTCGCCGCCAACAACACTCCAGTTTAAGCTAGTCCAATCGGGAGTTGATAATGTATAATCAGCACTTTGCACCATTACCTGAATGCGGCAATTTTGGGTAACATATACCACAGCACTGAGCGTTATAAGCTGTAATTGTTGCGCAACCTGATTAACATTTTGAGCCAAAATAACAGGGATATTGGTGGCTGCATTGCGGGAAACAATGCTGACCGTTATGGCATCGCCTGCCGAAATGCCTGTATAAGGCTCAAACTTAAAGCTGTATTGTATCTCTATTTTCACCCAGCCATAATTGCCTGAATTAATGTCCGAATTTGAGCTATAATAAAATGCATTTTCGCCGCTCGTGCCATCGTAATAAGTTGTAACCTGCCCGCTTGGAACGGTTAATGGTGCTCTTTGTGGCGCGGCACTACATAACAGAGCTCCAACCAACCAAGACGTACTTGGCATATTCCATTTTCCATTAAGCACGTTATTGGTTATACCGCCCGCATAAGTAACGAAGTTTAAATCAGGGTGCGCCAAACCGCCACTAATTACAGCCGACTTTAAAAAACTTAAATCGCCATTCACGGTGTAACCCTGATTTTCTATAATTCCCTGCAATAAAATTAAAAGGCTAAACCATGGCCGAAACATTAACAAAGGGACGCTATTGTAGCCGTCTATATTGGTGCAATGCGGTGGCGGGTTCCAATTCCACCCGGCAGGGAAATAGTTACTATATACTATCGGGTCGCCAACGCCGCCCGAATCGCGCAATATATAAGGTAACCCAGTTGTTTGGTCTGCCAAGCCTTGCTGGGTTCCATCGTCAAATAAAGGGTATTGCGTGGAACAATCAGGCGAACCTCCTTTCAATAATAAGGCTACATTAGCAGCAGTCCATGTGTTAGGTCTTATATCGGTATCGCTAACCGTTATTGTGCTTAAACCTATATTTAAATCCCTTAAGGTTAGAGGCCTTGTTGTTATAATGCCAAAATTTAACGGGTCGGCGTATGTTATATTTAATTTATCAAATAAACCCTTTAAAGCCCCAACAACGCAG
>Ga0302280_1000576_pt1 | contig 32549 bp, 22 predicted proteins | sample III_Fen_E1_1_FD_198771 | JGI IMG/M metagenome (GOLD analysis project Ga0302280, IMG submission 198771) | Peat permafrost microbial communities from Stordalen Mire near Abisko, Sweden - III_Fen_E1_1 | ecosystem: Environmental > Terrestrial > Soil > Wetlands > Permafrost | place: Sweden: Abisko... | reverse complement strand
ATTGGACTTGTCTCTTAGCCTGCCCTCCTAATTTCTACGCTAACACAGATCTTCAGTCCTGTGTATCAATTTGTAATTCTTCAGCTGGAATGTTCTCATATTTTCCAACTAGTTTGTGTGTCAGAGAGTGCCCCATTCCTTATAGAGGATTCACTCCTAATATGAGTTGTGTGCTAAATTGCCCATCCCAAAATTATTTCTACGATGTGACAATAAATCAATGTGGTCAGTGCGATAGTAAATGTTTAATATGCGTATCGGCTATTAGTTGCTCGCAGTGCAAATCAGGATTTAATCTATTCAACGGCAATTGCAATCTAACTTGTATTCCGACTACCATCATTACATATGCTAATCCTTCCGGTGCATGTGTTACACTCTGCCCTCCTGGATATTATGGTGATAATTCAACTTATTCATGCACTCAATACTGTCCGAACAAACTTTATGGGGATAGTGCAGCTCGGCTCTGCTTGAATTGTCCTGCCACTTGTGCAACTTGCTCCTCTCTTACTTACTGCATGAGCTGTGAGGCTGCTGCTACGCTCTCTTTAATCGACAACATGTGTTATGGTGACTGCAACTCCACATTCAAATACTCCTACAATGGTAGTTGTTGGAATCAATGCCCTAACTCCACCTATCTTACTTATACAAATGTGCTATGTGCTGCTTGCTCATCAATTTGCTTGACTTGCTCATCCACTACAACCAACTGCACTTCATGCGCTACTACATACTTTTTTAACTTTAGTTGCTTAACGACTTGCCCAACAGGCTACTATGGAGCTACAACCCTACAGTGTTTGGGTTGCAACTCCTCAGCTACAGCAGCTACTGCTTGTGCACACCCCCTTAATTTTACAACCAGTCTTTCAGTGGAAAACTATCAGTATGTTATTACATTACAATTTAACCAAAATGTCAGTATCGAACAGCAACTTAGTAATATCCTGAACATCAAATTGCAACTCAGTCGGAGGATGCTATAATAGCAAGCTAAATTATTCTAAGGCAATTAGCGATGGCTGTCAGCTGGTAGTCTCATTAATAATGGAGTGGCATACACTTACGTAATCCTGAGCAATGGCACGATCAAGCTGTACTTACAAATTGATACAAGTCTTGTCAACCCTACTTTCTCTGTGCAGATTAGTAATCCAGGTGCAATTGTTTCCACGCTGACTGGGGTTAGTTTGCAGAATGTACAATCCCTGCTGAGCACGCCAATGATAGAGTATTACTCCTCCACTGACGGAATCGATGCAGGAACCAATTTTCCCGCTTAGTTTGCAGTAGTAGCTGTGCTGTTACTCTATGCCTTAACTTTTATTTTCTCAGACTGTATGGTTCGACCACTACAAATTTTGCAATTACTGTTCCTACACTGTCTAATTAACGTCCAGGTGCCAGCCAATCTTTATTATTTCTTACTGCAGCTACAACCCTCTACATTTGGCTTTATAATAAACTGGTTCAGTAAATATTTGCCGGTAGTAGCTGTCTATTACGACACCCCTCAAAAGATAGCTGATGTATTCATTGACTACGTCTTTCTGAGGAATGTGGGGCAGATCTTCGTGCTAATAGTTATTCTGGGGGTATTTTGGTTTATTTTCCTTATCTTGGGAAACAAACGTATCCTTCCACATAAAATTTGGCATCGATTCTTGGAGGAAGTATCTCAAAAGCGTTACCAACTGATGGTCATCAACGATGTAATAACACTCTTCTATTTACCTATCCTCTACTTTGGCTTCATGCAACTGCAGCATCTTTTCGGCTCAGGAATATATGGATTTAATGGATTTGTCACTTTAGTGTTTCTGCTTGCTGCGCTTGCCATGCCTTTTATTTGGCTTCTTGTTTGGTTTAAACTCGACTCTAATACACTGAAAGAAAGACTTTGGTTTTTGACATTAAGGGTAACACCGATGGAAGGTGAAGTGGAAATTATTCATGAAGTAAAGAGCTAAGAAAAACTAAAGGAGGACAAAGGGTCAGGAGACGGAATTATCTCTGATTCACTGCCAATTCGGAATAGAAATTGTCTCTAATCTATTGTGTTTTCATTCTATTTGCTACTGATGGTGGTTTGGCTGGTCAGTCTTTACGGTTCTCCAAAATCTCAGCTGATCTTATTGATTATCACTAACATCGTTTTTCTGATTTACATGGTCAAAGTCCGTCCCTACCTCAATAACATAAATCTCATCTTCACCATCCTCACAACTTTGACATTAATAGTTCTCGAGGTCTTTTATCTATATTTTTTCAGTGTTCAAAATACAATGTTTGCAAGTGATAAAACAGCCATAGCTTTCCCTTTTATTGTGACTGCTTGCACAATTGTAATTCTAATGATAATATGGTCTCTATGGCGGTTTGTCTGGGAATCTATGTTTTATTGGCAGAATTTCAAAAAAACAGAGCTGTACTTATAGTTTGCAGATCATGATTATGTGGGTGAAGAGGAACAAAAGAGTGAACAATATTCGTAGTACGCCAAAATGGCTTAAAATGTTGATGCTGGATTGGGTGATGTTTTTGTCTAAAAAATTATGCAGGAGCTTAATGCAGAAGGAGAAAAAGTTATTCGTGTAACAAAGAAAGTGATGAAACGCAAGAAAAAGCTTTACGAAGGCAGAAAGAGGCCAGTTCCAAGTGAAATGAAGCCTATCTCCCAATAATAAGATGAATAGTTAGGATTTGTTAGAGTTAATTAAATGAATGTTTTTGATTACGACAAGCGCTTCTAAAAGCCATAGCCATAGCCTCAATCATCCTTACTCATCAAGAAGGGCTTTATTGATGAGGATATTCGGGAGGAAGTATCAGATGGTCAGGAGTTCATTTAAAATAATCATTATAATCAGGAAGAATAAGAAAAGAAGGTGGATTCATCAGAAGGCAGGTCCATTAGCTATGCCGAGAACTAAAGTAATAAAAATGAGCCATTGCAGAGCTAAAGTTTAGGAATCTAAGACAGTGAACCTGAATCATATCATATTGATGAAGACGTATCTTAAAAAATTAATAAACCCTCTCCAAACTAAGAAAAAATATAATAAGATTAACTTTATGAAGAAATTAAAAGCTAATCTATATGTGAGGCGCCAAAGCCCAAATAGTAGTCTAATAACGTCAATAATATATTAGACTCAGCTTCCTAACTTTAAGATAAGCATCCATAAGCTCCGCCAATTAAAAACCTATAAGATTTGCTTTAGCAATAATAATAAAACAAAAAAAATAAAAAAGGTCTGCTGTTCCTGTTCTAGGATTTCGATTAGTAAGACTGATTATGATTAATCAAACTATATCAAATTATAACTGGATATGAATTATTATCATTCAGGTGGAAATATGGGGGTGCAGCTCATCATTGTACTTATGTTCATTAAAATGCTCACTGCTATAGAATCGAACTGAAACCAACTTTTATCCAAAGTATTTACTATTCATTTTAGCAAACGCATTGAGGGCCTGCTCTTTGTTTTGAAATTATACAAATATCCGTAATTCTCCAAATAAATACAAAATCCATTATTTTATGATGCCGTGTAAACAACACTCCTGTTTGATCTCTTCCTCCAGTCCCTCCTCTAGTTCTTCCATATTCAGCAGACCTACCATCACAATTACTTCAGTAGGTTCAATGTTATACGCAACTAAAGCATTCCTGGTACTTACTTCTGGGGAAATGAGGTAGTTGAGAGGAATATTGCTTTGTTGAATAACGCCTGAACTGTCAGTAGTTTTGCGAACAATGAGAGGAGTTTTTATACCCTGCGATTGCTTTCCTAAACCTTAGCCTACCTTATATCCGAATTTTTGCATCATTCGAAGTGCTATCTGCTCCTTCTCTTCAGGCTATTCTTGTACGTATTACTCTTCCTCTGCCACCATAGGTTCAGAAGACACTCCAGCCTAATCTTCTCCATCTTAATCCAAATCCGTTTAGCATTGAGCTGTAAATATGGCAACATAGTTATTTTTGGATAACTCATAGTTATTCGGGAATTGAGGATCGTACTCTATTTCAATTTTTTTGATCAATTATTCTTTACGGTCTAGCTGCTTCTATTTTTCAACTTCCACCGAAAGAGCAGTGCTGATATTAATTTTCTTTGCAGAAAGCATATTGTTCAACTTAGAGTTGATGTTTGCCAATGTAAACTTTTTTTTATCCAATTTGGACTCAGGAGCATTTACTTGAGCAGTAATGATCGCATCTTTCTTTAATGTGGCTGTCCTTGCCTATTTTTGTGTTTATATTTATGAATTATTGATGGAGTTGATGAAGCTGGTGAGCTTTTATTCAAGTTTGGCATTGTCTTTGGTGACCTAAAACTTGGGAACGGGTGGTGGTCTTTTCGGTTTGAAGTCCATTATAAATTATCATTTAAATATCGTAATAGTGATACAGACTACAATGATATCAACAACTTTCGAAAGAAATAAGCATCATCAGAAAACAGCATTTTCTGGCCATCCTTGAAGCGGAATCATTAAAAATGGGCTATTTTTAAACAAGTGAATACTTTTAAAAGAAAAAAGAAAAATGAGATTATCAGGTCTAATTTACTACAGATATTTCTCTTGGCGAATGCCATTTTATAACTGCTGGTAGCTTATTCAATCTATTGAAGATCTATTTAAGAATTATATAAAATATGATTTATTGCCTGAGGCTATCCATAATAATGTATGAGTTAATTGTTATGAAAACCAAAATATAGTGGCGACAATGAAGTAATTCACTAAAAATGCCAAAGACTATTTTCAGTCGACAATAAGATTCAAATGCATTTCTGAATAGCTCTGATATTTTGAAAAAGTAATTCATTTCATATATAATAACTAAGTAAATTAAACTCATAATATTTATTAACTTAATATCAACTTGTCGTGATTAGGATATTTTTAAAAATATAGGGATATATCGGAGAAATTCATATCATTATAGATAACAACTTTTTACAATGGAAACTTTAACATATGGAAAGAATGTTGTTTGGAATCAAAGGAAGAGGAAATTATTTCGCCTTTTGGAGAATAACGACTTTCTATATTGCAAACAATTGTCATTATCCGATCTTCTATTTTTATAATATTCTCCACTTTTACAGCCCTCTTCTTCAAAGATTTAAAAGATATTATTTATCTTAATGATAGAGTCGTTTAAACAAAGCAAAGCATTATTGACTTATATAAATAGTTAATCATTAGAAGAAGTATTGATCACATAAGATGTCCTTCCAAATTAATTCTTCTTTTCAGATAACCGCATTCCAACTCATGCCTAAAGCTAAGGATGTAACTCTTGAGGCCATCAACTCTTTTGATTTTTCTTGTTTTGAGGTAACCATCGATGTTTGCTTCATCAATTTGATCAATTGCCAGCTTGCTGAGATAGTTTTTAGCCTTCTTAATGTTGTCCTAACCATAATTCCGATAGATATCCAAGAGACCATAAGTCTTTAATTCAGAATCATTGATGGCGTGTTAGTTACGCTCGTTAAAAACAAAGTGCAGGACGCGCTTTGTTTTGATTTCAATTGAGCAGTATCTTTTCCATATGGACCAAGCAGCTTGTTTATATTCCTCCTCATCCTATTTAAATGCAGAAACAATAATTAGAGTTTTTAGAGCATTGTTAAGGTGTTTTTGGTAGTTGTGGTAAGGGGAATTTTCAATCTTGGTATTTTTTTTCTGCTTTTTAGAAACAACTTCATCATCTTTTTTGGGAGGAGGGCTAGAAAAGAGAGATATCTGAGCTGATTGGACTGCCTGAGACTCATTCTGCTCACCCATTTGTTTGATCTCTTCCTTCCAACTTAGAAACTGTTAAATATACATGTTCGATAATCCTTTCTAAAGAGAAAAACCTCCTATTGAATTTTAGTAATGACAGCTTAATTTTATCACTTTTTCCTATTATGCCTCCCTGAACAAAGAAAGTTCATCATCACTCACTATATTAGGGAATTCACTAAAATTGAAGTCATTTGTCATTAGATAATATTTATAAAACGCAGGAATCATGATAGAGTTAATATTCTCTCTTTATCTTATAGCTTAATTTGAGCTCGTTTTGTTTAAAATGGTCATTTGATGATCATTGATGATCATTTTACTATAGATTGATTGAAAAATGATTTGAAAAAAAAAGGATCAAGATCGAAAATAAATTAAATATGCTCTCATGAAACTCAAACACAGATATTCCGTTTTCTATATTCAACACCTCATGCTCATGAGAATACCAGTTCATAAAATTTTGATTTGCCTTAAGAAAAATTCGACATCTTTTGAATTGAAATCACCAATTACAATCTCAATATATACGAAAAGATATAAATTCCTGAATATTAGGCATCAAATTCCGGAGATCAAGTATCGAAATATTTCCAAATGAGCAGCAATTTTATTTATAATTTATGAGAACAGTCTGTTTAAATGCAAAAACATCATAGGGGGTGTTATTATATTTACTATATAAATATCATTAACAGAGATTATCTCGTTAATTATTTTGGAAAAAATCTGAAAATAATATTTTTAAGGACTGAAACTATGGATTTAGACTTATCTGCATTAGAGAAATAGAATCATTGCGTCTAAAGTTAAAAAATATCTTTGTTAAAGTAAAATCGTATTCATATTTATGAAATAGGATTTAAAATCCATATTTTTTCAATGACTCAGCCACATTGAGCTTTCAGATTTTATGATCTTTATCCATTTTGATTTTGCATAAAATCTGGTGTTGAAATTTGTTAATTATTAATGATTTGTTATATGGTCAAGAATTAAGTAAAATTAACTCGATGGTGTAAAATGGTAAAAATAGTCTTTTTTTTATAAAAAACTTTGTAGACGCCTCAAATAATCGTTATTTATCATGATTAGACTGATAGATTGGCGATCAGACTCATTGAGTATATTTCATTTGCTTTGATGAGGCAATAATATTTCAGTAAATATGGCAGGGTCAGGCCTATATTTTTTGACTGGGTTTATCACAGCGATGTAGCCTTAGGGCTTGTCTAAATTTTGGATTGATAAATTCTGATTTTTTTAAAGGATAATCCCTTCAACAAGAGCGTAAACCGGAAATACCTCTCCACCTTAGCACTGGATTTCAATAATCACAGTATTTTATTTCACTTTCAAGCCACCCTCTAAATATCTTCATGTTTACTTTTACGTTTTCCCCTAACCTCCAGAACAGTGAGCATATCCTTCATTGAAACTGGTCGACTCGGCAACTGGTCAGCTTTAATTCTCACCACATATAATCTAAATCACAGCAGATATACCCGTTGGAATGGCGATGTAGAGACTGAGTTTTGTTTTCAAGTGAATAAAAGTATCGTTGCGTGAACGTATAGTAAAGAGAGTGATGGTTCAAAGTCTTATGTTCTTAAACCTCCTATTCATCATCGGGAATTGGTTTGGGTCCCTGTTCTTCATGCTATTCTTCACTAAGTTCAGCCTACATGCTTAATTGCAAACAATCAATATCATAGATAATCGATAAAATGCACATACCTATCAAAAATAAAAATAACTCGATTTCTTACGATGAGTTTTTATTTTTCAAATTAAGAAATGAATCTAACCATTTCAGATCAGTCAATGAATTTTTCGCATTTTTGGGAAGGTCTCTTCTCCCTGAATGACTGAAAATTAATTTAATTAACAGTATTTAATCTCTATTTTTTATTGTATTTTAATCGCTGAAAATATTCAAATAATATTCAGTCATCAGAGAAAGAGTTTTTGAAAATAAATTTAATCAGATCTTTTCCACCACAAAACTTATATTCACACAAACAACAGGAAAGATGAAGGGTCATAGTGATGAGTATATTCAATGTTATCAATTTTATTATTATTTTTATTTGCTTAATTCAAGGTTGTCTCTCACTGGAACCATGCTTCACACTCAACCTAAAACAATGGGCGGTTGTCTTCCTCCTGAAACAGGCAAGAAGATTCAAAATTACATCTACAATTACAGTGATATGATTGGCAAAGGTAACTTTGCTAAAGTGTACCGCGGACACAACACAAAGACAAGTAACGTTTTCTTAAAGATAGATGAAGCAGTTGCCATCAAAATCGTTTCTTTGGATGAGCTCAAATCTAAAAGATTGGAGGAACTTGTCTTTTAGGAAATTAGAATCCTTCAACTCATGAATCACCCCAATATACTCAAGTTTCATGAAGCCTTGCTATCAGACCGCAACTGCTACATAGTCACTGAAATATGCAATCAAGGTGATCTGGACGATCGAATTAAAAAGAAAAAACCATTTTCAGATGCTGAACTGTCTAAAGTGATTCTTGATATTTATCAGGGGCTCAGATATTTGAAAGAAATGGGAGTTACTCACAGAGACCTAAAACCAGCCAACATATTTATACATAACGGGCAAGCAAAGATAGCAGATTTCGGATTGGCCAAATTCTATAAGTATATTTGACTTAACATAGATAAAACTTTAAAGATTTGGATATTGGATCACCTCCCTATATGTCTCCATAAGGCCTGATTCATAATATCTATGGTTAGAAAACAGATGTTTGGGCATTTGGAATTGTGATTTATGAACTTTTACATGGGGAATCTCCTTTTGCTTGTTATAAAACTTACCAATAATTATTTGCAGCTGTTACTCTACCAGTTCCTTAGCATAAGTTCAAAAAAAATGTTGCTCCCAAATTGAGACATCTCATTAATACTCTTCTAGAAATTTATATGGTTAAAAGACCATCAATTCATGAAGTAATCAAAGATCCTTTTATTCATTCGTTAATGGCCCCCAAAGATGATAATATTTATGGAGGCAACAAAAAATTCAGCTTTAATGATAACAATCCTCCTCAGCAACCCAATATGACTTTAAATCACGTGAAAACATGCCCAAAGATAGCTATTCAAAAACAACTGTCAAATACCCCTAAATAACATCATAACTCAGCTAAACTTCAAATTCCTAAGCATATGTGCTTTACCCCAACTAACAAATCTCAATAATTTTATCCCGCATTAACTGATAGAACAGCCCCAGTTCGAGAGTAAAAACAGCCTTCGTCCCCGACATATAATCCTTTCAATAAAATTCAATCAAAGCAAACCTACTAAACAAAGCATCAAGCTATCAATCACCAATTCAATTTCACTCAGCCATCAATGCTAATGAAGAAGAGTGCATTTTGCTTTTCCTCAAACGATTAAACTCCAAGATACCCAAATAAGCTCAGCATTTTTGGAAACGTGTGCGGCAATCAAAATGTAATGAATCCATCTTTCGATTCATTTCCTTTCTTAGATATGTCCAAACACCGTTAGTTAAGTTAAAAAACGACTGAAACAAATGAATCGGAAGATGAAAAGTTCCTAATAGATTATTTCATCCAAAATAAAAATGTCACAAGCAAGTATCAATTTAAGAAAGCGTGATATCTTTCTTATATTATGCCATTTATATTTATTTATTAACTTTAATTCATCCTTGATAATTTTATTTGTTTTGAGTAACTTACTTTTATTACTTAGAACTCAATATACCAGCAAAATATTAAACATGAAAAAAACAACAGATAAACAGAGATAATTTTCATTCTCCCTACAGCAGCGGGTAAATGATGTATTTCTTCCCACTTATAATGCTCTCAAGGATCCTTTTTTAGTTGGATTCTTTGAAAATCCATTGGTCAAAAGAAATCTCAAGGAAACAGGAGTGCTTAAAAAAAAACGAAAACATTCAGTAAAACTTCGCAAATCTCCTCTGATAAATGAGGGATAATTTTTGCTGTCAGAAAGATAGAATAAAAAAAGATCGAATAGCATGTCTAAATCCTTCAATCTTAACAATAAGACGAAACTTCCAGTTCTTGAACTTTTTCTTGAAGATCAATAACATGAAAGAAAAGCTATAGGAACATCTGCAAGTAGTCGTCCAAAAAAACTATACAAAAGTCGTAATATTGGTGATTAGTTTTGATTAATAATTTCTATATTGTTGTAATAACAGCAGTTTTTATCGATATTGTTTGAATTAAATTTTAAGATTAAAGATCGAGATTAATATTTCTATAAGGAATGCAAAACAATATAGAAATTGTGTGGAATATTCTTCAGGAGGAGAGTCGAGTCATCAAAAGTGTTGTTGATATATGCCATATCCCTTGCAAATTTATACCTTGCGATTTCAAGGGCAATGAGGAATACAAAAATAAGAAAACAAGCAGAGATGCCATCATCATTTAATCTTACAGTTAACTCAAATTGCTGTCGAAATATTATCCTGAAGTTTCTAATCTTTTTGGTATAAACTAATAGCAACAAATGAACATTCGTTAATATATCTCTTTTTATTAAGCCAATCTCAAGCCTTCTCTGAGACTACCTCTTAAATAATACCTTTCCCTTGATAAGCATCCAATTAGTAAATAAATAATCGTCAAAAAAGTTAAGTAAATATATAAAACTTTGCAGATTATTGATTAATCCCTGAAAAAGAACAAAACTGATTTTATATTTGGAGACAATTTAACAATAGTTGACTTATTACTCTACTTTGATACTTGCAATTTAATTTATTTTAGGAGGAATCACTTAAAATATGAAGCTGTCACTCAATGGTTCGCCAAAGTGTATGAGATTAAGTAAATCAAGATGATAACTCATCAGTGGTTTTCAATGGCAAAATAAATATCTCCCCTTTTTAAATATAAACGGCCACACTCAGCTCTATGATAATTACAGTTATTGATTCATCAAATTGCATAACATATAATTTAATGACTTATTTAAATCTAAATCTAATAGTTAATATGAGTCAAATTCACGATAAATTAATCTTTATCTTCACTACCCTTACCAAGAATATTCCATTAGCATCAAGTTAATTAGAACTTTTGCTTGATCAACTTCCCAAACGACCCATCACAATGAAGTATCACGCAATTTTAAGATTGCTTCATTTGCATCAAGTAATACATACGAAACAAATTGATCGCAACCAAAGTATGCAGTATGATCATATCTAACTGCTCGGCAATATTTTAAAATCTATATCTGGATGCCTCAAAATTAATTCGCCTCTTAAATATTTGACTCTGAGTCAATTTGAAATATTTGAAGAATGCTGCTTAGAATCAAAAGAAGAAGATCTACATCAGTTGGGCCATAAGGCTTATGGAATATTTCCACAAGTACGATCAGATGAGGATTAATATAGTTCTATTTTTTACTCATCGGAATAAAGTCAATCAGGATATATTGGCAATCCCAATTGGGTTCTATCCAGAAGTGTATTTTCTACTTGGTATGTGCAGCGTAAGCATAAAATGAAAGAATAAATTCAATAAATATGCCAATTTCTGCTTAGTACTGATGAATTGTTAAATAATCACGCTAAGGACCCTTTTAAACATCTTTGGTATACTCTCTACTGCTATTACAATCAACTCTATTTAAATTCTCATCTTCTCAAGTCTAATGATCCTTTAGTAACTTGGAAAAACTAAAATTCTGCATTTTATTTTGATATTCTAGAATCTTTGATAGGAGAAATGCTGCATCATGAAAAAGTTTTGTATTATCTAATCGCAGCCTTAATCAACAAAAATAAGCATTTTGATCAACATTTCACATTCTCTTTTTCTTTATTCGAAGCAGCCTTTACTGCATTCCAAACAAACTTTGAGGATTCATTTTAATAGTAACATTTGCTCGTCATAATATTCTTCGAACTTATTGCCAACTATAGCAATGAAGTTCGTATTTCACAAATCTGCCATCTAAAAATAAAATAAACCCTAATTTCTCATAAGTAAATCTTAAATGTCCTACCTTTTATGGAATTTTTTTTGACCACCTAATAATTCATTTAAATCTGTGAAAAACATAATCTTTAAATTTGGAGTCTTCCTATAAATGAGGCCCTCCAAAAAAATATTTCAAATTATTATCTTAATAGAAATATTGTCAATGAGCATACCCTCAAATATCTCAGCAACTAAGAATTTCAAAAGCATATATTTAGTACAAATCTTTTGGGAGAAGCTTCTTATGCCCTCAATCTCCTCAAACTATATGATACTTGCCGAGCTAGTATGCTATAAAGACTGAAGTATATAACATAATAGAAAGAGGAATACCTTGTGAATTAAAATTTTGATCGATTTGTTGAAGTGTGGAGCAACTATTATCATCTATCTGAATCCTCTAGTTTGGAAAAGGCCGAGAAGGTCCTCAAAATGAGTAAAAAAAAATTTAATAAGCGTTTTAGAGATATTTTTTATCTGCCGAGAGATGATCCAAAAATTGTATTTTTGACCCTCATGTCTTATACAAAAGCTGTAAGGGAATAAGTGAACTCGATCAATTTAACTGAAGGATTTGGATTAAAAATTAAATAATTTTAAAACGATTTTCTTCCTTAATTTTTATCAATGATTACCGAAGAGAATCGTGATGAGTTTTGGAAAGAATGGGCTCATGTTTTGAAAAAAGACAAATAGTTTGTGGACGACATTTGTCAGTATTGAATGATGGATCTGAATATAACATATCTTTCGAATTGTATTCTAAAAATTATACTCGATAAATCAACTATAATAACATATTGTTTAATTGAAAATATAAGAGGAGAAGATTTTAAAGATATTTATTGGACATTTTGCTGCCTTACCCTTAATTAAAATACATATATAATATGAGTTCAAGTTTTTGACTGATTGTAAAATATAATAATTCTTGTTATAATTATATGCTTTAATTGAGTTGATATTTTATTTAGCAGCTCACATAATTTTATTAAGGTTTTACTTCAATAGAGCAAATTATTATGAATCAACTATCAATTAAAGTATCATCTTTGAGGTATTTACATCAACATCTGCCTTGTTTTCATAGTTACTAATAAATTTTGATAATATCTTGATCTAAAGTTTGCTATTTTATGAACCGAGTTATTAAATCACTTTCACTTGATGTTTATCCTTCAAGAACTATCATAAAAAACGAAAATTGTATCAAAATTATCATCTTATATTTCACATCAATTTTGCAAATTAATAAAACAGCATAGTTTGTTAATTCTGTGTTCTAAAATACTTGTTTGCCTTCAATCATTTTAGCATGAATATATAAAATATGAAAAAGTCTTTGTCTTTATATTAATGAGATCAATAACTCATATCATATAATAAAAACATATCAGACATATTTTATGAACAATTTTATGCTTAATCTAATAATTGATACTGCCTACAGCAATGATACAGAGTTGGACAAATTATTCCCGGCAATCTTCAATATATACAACTGGCATAAACCTTTAGATGAATCTATAACTAAATTAGAGTCAATATCCATCGAGACCTAACCAGGGAGCAAAAAACATAAAGATAGTATGTTTTCTGAAGATCCCTTTCAAGATAAAGAAATTTCAAATACTTAAACAATTTCTTCAATGACTGATCTTTAGGAAAAATATTTTCGCTTTTTAAGCTCAGAAATAAAATTTAATTCCAAAATTACAGATAATCAAGAGGAAAAAAATCACTCATCTATCTTTTCTATGTAAAGGGCTCCTAGAAGTCAATAGGATATTCTACCAAAATCTAATGGATACCCCACAAAAAACTTTTTGCCTAATTTTAAAGGGCCCCATTTTACATATTTAGATCAAATTTTAGGGCAATAGGAGGTAAATGCAATTGACTTTATTTCAGACATCCGAGTAAAAAATGGAATCAGTCTTAATGATTATCAAACTCTGTACCAAACAGATAAATTAAAAAATACTTTTAAACAATTTTTTTCTAAGAAGGTGTTGTATCGTGATTTACTACTTTCTCGATCCACTTTGAAATTCAAAAAAGTCTACCATAAAAAACTTCATGTATTCGAGGACGCCTTCAATTCAATGAAATTTCTTAAAATTAACTGAGAAAATAGAACATTTTAGAAGCAAAATTAGCGAATACTTGGTCATCCTGATTGTTTGTATTCAGAATGCACTAATCATTGTAAATATCCATAAATTTGGTAATTAATATCTTGTGATATTTTATGATAAATAGAATCCACAATTGACGAATAGGTACTATTTGATTTGATGGCAGTCTTAAATATTTTGCATAATACATTATTAAATAAATCAGAATAGAAGATCGTATTTAAGCTCATTTACGCTAAAAGCTCCTTCAGATATGATTCCTAACATTAAGTCTTTTACTTAATCGCTACAGTCGATCATCAGTGTTTTTAAAGTATCTAAAAACTTTTTCTTTGTAATTGATCCTGAAGGTTCTAAAGATTTTAATGTCTTTTTTAACATATTTCCATATTGATCAATTATTTTTTAGACCTATTCTCTTAATTTAGATTTGCCTGTTCCAAGAGGATATTCTTTCACCAAATTTTTAATAATAGATTTCACAGCTTCTCTAAGATTTTAGTTCTGATCATCACAGAAGACATATTCGGATTGATCATCTTCTGTCAGATATCTGGCAAGCTGCAAAGCATCCTCAGGGCGAAGGCAAAAAGGTCTACTTTCAAGAATAGAACGTAATTCTCCCATGGTTATATATTTCTAGTGATATTAGATGTTTTGATCATTATTTGAAGAAGAAGAATTATAATTAAAAAATTGACGAAGCTTGATAGGAGAGATATTTTCGTTAATAAGTCTTAACCTTACTAATTAGGCAGTTTCCGCAATTTATTTTTGCTCTACTTTTCTTCTTTTTGTTGGCCGATTAATGTGGATTTTGTCACTTTCTCCATTTAATGAGTTGTGTGATTTTTTACTAGCATATTAGCTCACACTTTTTTCATGCTCGCCAACAAAATGACTTTATCTTTTCACTGATAAAGGCTAATATTAATTTTTCCGAGTGTGCTAAAATCCCTGTGATACATCTTTATTGGTAACTTCTTTAAACTGATTTTCTCTGCTGATATTAATGCTAGTTTCTCTAAGTTCTTGAATCATATGATGAAGATAAGCATTCTCTTTTTCCAATGTAGAAATACGTGCATCTTTCTCATTACGCATTTATACGAGGAATCGATTATGATTTGCTACTAATTAAGTTTGAGATGATTTCATTTCATCCATTTGATTATTGTATCTTACTTATAAAGCTATAATCTGCTGTTTCTCATTTTATACTGAGGCTTTAAGACGAACATTTTATTACTGTACCTTTTTGGCTAATCGAGAAGTATAATGAATGCTATTATCCTTTTATATTATCAGTTTTTATAGAAAGGCTATTTTTATGTTACGGTCTTTTAAATTTTAGTTTCTCATCTTATACTGTGCTGACAATTCTCTAAATTTTTAATTCAAGGCTTTGTTTTATGCCTCCAACTCTCCAATGACATACTCAGATGCTTGCTTTTGATCAATTGTTGCAGTCTAATAAATTACGTTCAGGCTATTCAGTCGTTCAAATTTTAATTCCAAGCTTTTATTCTAATTTTCAAGTATTTTAATATATGTTGTTAATTAAGTCTCCTTCGTTATATTTTATCTTTTGCTCAACAATTCGCATTTTGCGGTGATTTCTTCATATTCTATATTAAACAGTAAATACTATCTTTTAGGACGTCATACATTGCTTTCAAGCCTGTGACTAAGTGACTTTGAGAAGATTTTCCTAAAAACTTATCATTTTCAACTTAGATTTAGAATGTTTTGGTGTATTTTACATTTTTTTTGCGCATTTTTTCTGTTTTTCCTCGTTGAAGCGACAGCTATTAGACTAGTTTATTAACTGTCTATTTTAAATTCATAATTTCCTTTGTCATCTCTTCTTTTTTCTTTGTGATTTTTACCACTTTATTTGTAGATTTATCTTTATTTAAAGTTGATGATGCCTGTCTAGCGGTTAAGGCCCTCGTACTGGAAGTTTGAAGAGGTTGAGTCACTGAATGCCCTGTATAAATATTTTCAATTAACTCCTGACGAGCCAAAATTTGAGCTGAATTGCCTGTTAATGGTCGAGATTGATAAGATTGACGATCACTGGATCGCCCTGATATCCTCGCACTCAATAAGCGAGGCTTTTTTATTTAAGTTTCAAAATTCATTTATTATTATATTTATTAAAACAATAAAGAAACTGCTTGCGCATCATTCATTGAATAAACGAAACAAGATGACTTTTATGATTATATTATTGGGATAAATGCATCTTAAAATTATCTTTGTGAGCTACATACATTTATTAATTATCCTATACCTTTTATATTATTAAAAACATATAGGATCAATTATTCTCAAAAGCGTTTCGTCGAAGGCAGGTGAAAGCTTGCAGGTTTTATTGATTTTCTCAAGGGCTAATCTTCATGATCGAGATTTTTATCATTTTCAGTATTTAAAAGATTTCCATCCTCCCAAACACCTTTAATCTCCTTTCCGTCTTGATAAGTTAGACGCCCTTTTCCATGTCTACATAAGATAAAACATACTTCACATCATTTGCAAAACCACCTTCATACATGCAGCCATTAACCCACACATAACGACCATATCCATTTTTCTTGTCATTTTCATAAGTTCCTATGTAGATATCCCCGTTAATCTTGGCAGACTTCCAGCTACCTTGTCCGTGTCGAACACCTTCATTGAACTGCCCCTAATAACAAGATCCGTTCAGCCATGTATACTTTCCCTTCCCATGAAATTTGCCTGCTCGATATTCTCCTTTGTATTTATCACCATTTATGAATACTTCTGACCCAAAGCCATCTTTAATAGATTTTACAAATGTTCCATAGTAATACTCCTTTTCTGAGAGTTTAAGCAAACCATGGCCATCCTTTTTCCCTTCTTTCCACTCCCCACTGTACACAACTTTGGTAGCGGCGTCGAAATAAACTCCATGCCCATTTTTAATTCCATCAACCCACTGTCCATCGTATAAGTTGCCGTTTGCCATGCGAATAATACCAGTACCATGTTTCTTGCCATTTAAAAATTGCCCACGATAAAGATGTTTGTCTGGAATGAGTTAAACTCCTTCACCGTGCTTTTATCCCTATGCTCCTTCGCCGCTTTTCCAACCACCCATATAAAATTTGCCTGAGAAGTGCCACAAGACACACTCTAAAGGGGAATTGTTGACTGTAAAGACAACACAGTTTTTATATTTTTTAACACAAAGCTGATACTCTTCCTTATCTACATCTTTCCCAAATGCCTTATATGTTGCTTTTGCCAGTTAAAGTAACTCTTCTTGAGTCATTTCACTTGATGGTGGGTTTGGCAAAGTCGGAGCTTTTATATCCCTCATATGGATTTATGGCAAAATTTATTCTTACTATGGATTGTTCTTTTTCATTTCCTCCACCAATCTAGAGTAATTTATTTTATTAGTCGTTGATGCTAACCCAATTTTACTGAAATTTGTAAATCCATTCGTTGCAGTTAAATCTGGCAGTTCTTGCTTGTTACTGTCTTCTGCTATGACTCTGCTGCTTTATACAAATTGATGAAAATCGTTATCTTTCTGTGAAAAACGATCAATTATATCATGGCGTCGAGTATCGTTGTAAATCTTCTGATTTTTAGAATTGGTTTATTCAGGCAGATATGGATCAAGGACTACGTCATCCTCATTACCTAAGTATTTGATTCTTTGATTGATTTTTTTTCGAGGAGACTCTATTAATTTTTATGGAGAGTTATTATGGATAATTTTGCCGATTTCCTTCGGTTATCTGGACTTGATATTGCTGCTTGTCCAGCTTTGTTTCTTGGTGGACCTCTCTTCAATATTGATGGACTATTTGTCAATATTCTTTGATGGTTTTTCAATTTCTCTTGAATTCTATTGCTTGAGCACTACTGAATCAGACAATTAATTGTCCTGATCAATAGATTTAATCTTGTCAATTTGCATATCTCGAATTATCTTTTTTAATCTCGAAATTTATTATTTCAGTTTTGTTTTTTAGTGGAGTTATCCATCTTTTTATTGTTTTTTGCGCTGTTACTCCATTGTATTCACTTGAATTATTGAGCTTTCAAGCTGCAGTCGAGGCTGAATTCTAGTGCTCAGGTTCACTTCACCGAGATTAATGAGTGGAGTTTCAAGTGTTTAAATAACTTGGGTTTAAATAACTTGTTTTTCATTGTGTTAATTGTGATCTCCTACCGAATCGTTGGGGACTTGCAATTTTGAAATGGTTCCTTCTAGTTTTTCGATTTGTTACTGTCTCTCCTCAACTTTTTTTAACTTCTCCTGAAGAAGATAAATCTGTTCATGCAATTTCACTATTTCTTCCTTTGTTACTGAATCATTTTCTGCATTTTCATACTTGGAAAATGACTACTCCTCCCCTTTGCCTTTAGACGAAGCCTTGCTTCTGGATACTTTATCATAGTTCTTCTCAGACCTTTCTTTGACTGATCCATTTCTAGAATGGATCACAAATGATTTTGATTTCTTCTCGCTTTGATTATCGTGTACAGCATATTCTTTCCTCTTCTTCATGTTGATCTCTTGAACAGGCTCTTCTAAATTTACTGAAGCCTTTAACTCATTGTTTAATTGCTATAGTTTTAGATGTGAGCTTTAGTTCATCGATTGCTAGTTCAGATTTATAAATGAGCTGTTCTGTGAACTAGCTGGCTGAAATTTTATTTCGTTGATATGACTGTTATGGGGCTCAGCTTCAGATATTCTCGACCACTGAATCGATTTGTCCAGTTTGACTACTTGCTACTTTGGAGGAGGACTCTATATTTTAACTGTTTCAGGAATTATTTCCGGGACAGCTTAAACTTTTTTAAAAGCATTCTTTTAAGATCTCACCACTGATTTTCTATCATTGACTTTTTACTCTTTAATTTCTACTACATCTAAAGAGTGTTCTGAATTTTTTATAGATGGTTCTTTTTAGACCCTTTTTTATTTCCTAAAGGGAGAAGATGATTTTTTGCTTTTAATTTATTCTGCTTCTTCAATCTTATTGGAGTGAATGCTTTTGCTGTCTTCTGGTTGTTTTAACACAGTAATTCCCTCTGATTACAACTTCGCGGATTGTTTTATCATAGTTTCTTGGACAATAATCACTGGTTGTATTTACTATTTATTATCTTTTTTCGATAGCTAGGACTTTTTACTTTTTATATCATCGACCTCATGGTGTATGCTTTTACTTTTTACCGATTAGTTTCCTTTAATGCTTGATTTTTTGCTTAAGACGTCTACAGACTTCAAAGGTTACTTTCTATTTTCAGCAATTTCATTCGTTTAAACATAAGATTTTTTACTTTTTACTTCTCCAATTATATCCTCATGGCAAATTTATTTTAAAAAAAAGTCTTCGCTAACGGCAATTAATGGACTTTTAATGGATTTGGCATCTTGTTCAATTTGATTAATTGGGTGACTAGACTTTTTAGACTTAGCTTCTCCCTTTTCTTAAAATAGCAAGTTTGATTTTCTTGATTTGGAATCCAATTCTTCAACTGCTGCAATAGGAGAGTTGCTGATAATTTAAGATTTTTTGCTTTTTTTGTCAATCTTTTAATTTTCCTATTTTAATTATCCATATTCATTAATGATACTAGATTTATGAGATTTAGTATCATTCTTCTCAAATAGTTCAGCCGCAGCCGGAGTTATCTCTATCTGAATATTCATTTAATCCTTTGAAGTGTGTATCGAAGAATGCTGGCTCTAATGGGCAACCTGTGATTTTTTAGAAGGAGATCGAAGGGATTGCTAACGAGAAGATTTCATAGCTTCGGGAAGCTCTATTTGATTAACTTATTCATTTTTTACAGAAATTGGTTTGGATTTTGATGAGTTCTTTTAAGACCTCTTCACTGACTTATGTCTAGATTGAGTTTTATGTGTCTTTGGAGATTCATTTTAAAATTCTTTCACAGAGTGTCTTTCCGACTATTTTGCTTCTTAAATCTACATGCAGACTGCCTATTTTTGATGCTTTTGAGTGTGTCTTTCTGACGGCTTTGCTTCTTCTATTTACATGCAGACAACCTATTTCTGATCCTTTTTTGAAGCAGTGTGCTTTGCTACACTTGACTAAATTTTAGACTGTATTTAACTTTTATTTGCCAAATCATCATTTTTTACATCTTTATTTATCGCAATTTATTTCTTTTATGATGGTGGTTTTATTACAATTTATTTAATTTGGCTGTTTTATTTGATAGATTTTTAAATGCGAGATTTATGGTAACTTCCTTCCTTTTCGCGAACTGATTTTCTTGGTGATGGCACAAGTTGGTCGGCTTAAATCTGATTCAAATGTCCTTCCATCTGTTCTTTTGCTTTAGACTTTCGTTGAGAACGAGGAGCAACAAATTATTCCTCTTTTGGTTTGATCCCTTATACTTCTGTATTTTCAATCAGTTGCATATTTTGTTTGATTTATAACTTCTTCTTTTGCATATTACGTAAGTTTTATTTATACTTATCCTCCTCATTCTCCAGCTCACCTTTGTATTTTTACTTTCGATTCAGGTGCTTACTTTAGTTGAATTATGATTCGCAGAAACTACTGTTCGATAGATGAACTGATCTGTTCTACTGATAGGTCAAGAAAGACCCATTTTGCGAAAGGTTATCAAACTATAATTTGGCCAGCCGTGCTTTTTCTTGCTAGATTTCGGCTTCAATATTCTTTAGCTTAGTCATTGATTCTGGATCTGTGAGGAAGTATTGTCCATCTATATAGGTAGCCACCCACTCATACTGCTGTCGATTAGCAAGATGTTGATGGGGATATTCGGAATGAGGGGGTTGAACATGTTTGGCTTGATTGAGATTCGACACGGGTTTCTATTTGTTTTCAGTTTGGATATTGGAATGAATCGACATGAACTATTAAACTATTAAATTTATTGATCTATTATTTTGGTGCAGCAAGATTCAAATTCTATAAACAAAATTAACTTTAAAGGACTATCATCAATAGTTAAATAGCATTTAAAAATAATTGTGATGGGACGATTTGTCCAAACTATCTTACTGCTATCAAATTATCGGTTAATATTATCCACTCAATGATTTGTCTTCAAGCATGTATTGCCAAATTAAAATCTTAATAATTTACAAATAGCAATTTCAAGTTATTGGTGTTGATTTTTGTTAAGCATTTATGATCAATTCTATTCGAATCAAACTCCCAACTCTGAAATGTCCTCCCATTCTCCAGTGTCTAAATTTATTGCAATTTACTTCCTTTCTTCAGCTTATAGTGCAAAAGAGTATTATTGGTAATACCCTGATCATGTATATTGGATTTATCATCGAGCAGCTAATTGATTGCAAAACTACCTGCCTTGTTATCAATGTACTTTATTGGCCTGATACAATCGAATATCAGCAAATTCCAATCCCTTGTGAAAGATGAGAAGCTTGCGTTTTATGGAATCAATGCTCTCAAACGGACCACAAGTGAGAAAGTAAGTTGTTTTCTATCGTCGTACGCGTAGACTGAGTACAATATCTTCGCTGTTCTGCATTTATTATACAACTTTATCTCCAAGATATTAGACTGAGTTTAAAAATCAGATTTAAGCAAATTAGTCTAACATTTTAATATTCAATTCAAGTTGTGTAAATATACTCATGTAAATATGTAAATATTATCAAATGGAGAAATTTATACAAACAATAAGTTCGCTGCTGAGGCATACCAAGGGTATTTCTTCCATGGCTTCAACCCTAAAAACAGGAGACAACCCAGAATTGACTGAATTTCTCAAGAAAAATTAAAAATTCGTGAATGCTGCCAAATCTTTCCATAGTTGGAAAGAGGGATTGAAGAAATAAATGGATCATAAATTGCTGGATGATGGTAAAATAAAAAAAGGACCGGAGTCAAAGGGTTTCAAAAAGAAATGATTCATTCAAAGGTTATACTCATCAACTGCATTTTATCAAAATATAGAATCAATCTCAAATATTTTTAGAGGGAAGATTTCATCTTTCACACTGAATAAAGATGGCATTTATGAATATTCAGATTAAATCATTTCTATTAAGAATTAGTAGACTTATTTATTAGGAGATTGCTTGTGTCCTTTTCACTCAATGAAAATACGTCCTCAGTTTTGGCAGCAGTGCTCTTTCCCCAACTCGAAACTTTCTTCATAAGCTGTTTTTGATAATACGAGCAAGGAACTTCCACAAAGATAGTCATGAGGAATCCTAAAGTACAACTCAAGGCCAGACATCCAACATATAAAATGAATCCATCATTAATGGAATAGTAAACATCATCAGTCCTTGAAGTACAAAACTGATAAATTACCATTAAATGGATTAGATAAGTGCAGAATGATATTTTAGCCATCACATTGAAAAGGGATGTATTTAATAAACTATTAAAGAGAGAATCCTTGATGCCAAGTAAGGACGGCAGCAGAACCATAACCAGGCCAGTGATAAAAATTGGTTTGGAAAAACAGAGATACAAAGAATGAAATAGCTGAGGCCATTGATGGCCTTATTGCAAAGTGCGAGGAATCAATACTAAAAATGTCATGAGACCGATCCCTATCCATTAAATTATCCAACGAATTCCTCTATTTTTTTACATTTTTAGCTTTAACCTACAGAGCAATAAAGTAATTGCGCTTTTTTTAATTGTATTATTTTTTGACTGATTTTGATAATCAAAAAAAAAAATACCCAAAAATAAACCCATGAAATAGGGCGTCCAGCGAGTATGAGGTTTGATATATACATTGAAGAAGTAATTTTGAAGACTGGCGAGGGCACTAAGATCAGTGAATAATCTTTGATTTTATCTCTGAGAATATAAAATATTCATGACAAAAGAGAAAATTATAAGGCTCCCTGTAAGCAAATACGAGGATATTTTTGACTTCTGATATAGGAATAGTATCACAACGCAGGCCAAGAATATTTGAAAATCTACTTGCAAGTACCACCCCCACCCAAGGCATATCTCCTATCCGTTATCAATTAAATTCTCAACAAAAAAAATTGATCTCCACATGTTTTGGCAAATCATAACTATTGGCTCATTGCTACTTTGCCAGCGTGGCCCTGCTCCCATATGCATATACACTCCATAATAGATCATCATTGTCAAGATATAAGCAGGCCAAATTCTTAAAACTCTTTGCAAAATGGCCAATGGATATTTTAGTATTGATTGAGATTTTTAGCGCATGAAGACAAAAGATAGGAAGAAGCCACCTAAAAAGAAGAAAACATCCACCGATAAAAGGCCTGCTTCTACTATCAAGAAGAATGGTTTTTTAAAGATTTATTCAATGTTAAAAGTGTTAAGAACTCCTGTTGCGCTGTTGAGAAAAAAGTGCCCAAATACAACCCACATCATTGCAAATGATCTCACTCCATTTAGTATATTTAAATCTGAGGATTAATTTCGCTTAAATACTTTCAGACTCTATCCGATATCAAATCCTTTTAGTGAGGGAAGCTTTTGTTTGAATATTGATCCCACGCAAATTAATAGAGTGAATAAAGACAAAATTAGACAAACTAGGATGAAGACCCATGTGTAGGGAAACTGATAGTCTTAAATTGTTGTCTCGAGAGAGTAGACATTCAATGGTAACCCCAATGTTGACAGCGTTTGAGACACTGCTGTCTCTACAATTTCATGTGTACAATATTTAGGAAGGCACATTCCAATGTACATTCCGGAATTCGCCTTACCAATCCCTAAGGTTAGGAGATTGTAGGTAAAATCTGAAGTTTCAAGACAATCTTGGTACTGCCCATATGAAAAGACAACATGTCCGGATTACTTTAGCAGCGTCCGCATATGCAGAGTTATTTGGGTTAAGCAGTTGATCATATAATTTTTTAATCACATAATCCGATGAAAGATTTTATTGTATTAGTAAGTTTAATTTCCTATATATTTCAATTAACCGAAATTTTAGTAATTTTGAGTTTAATAACCTTCCAAAGATTAATGCTCAGAAATGGTAAAGAAAACTGCTATATCAGTAAATTTTAATTTAATCATTGGTTTAAGAAAATAGGTGCATTGAAAGCAGAAATATAGAAAGTTTGGTTGATTCGGTCCATAAGTGGCGACAATACCAATTCTTATATTAGATAATGTTTTACTTTCTCCTTATTATATGATTTAAAACAAAAGAATTTTCATCCATCAACCATTCGAATTATAGAATATCTATTATCCTTAGATTCCTTCTAATAACGCTGGACTAATCAATTTTCATCTTCATATTTGCTTCTCTATAATCGGGTTGGAATATAATAAAACTAATAATGAAGATGATAAATTCGACCAATCTATTAATGGTTCCACAAAACCATGCCAGCGCTCAGTTTATGAGATAAAATTTCAGTAAGTCTCCCATGCGAAGAATTTAATCAAAGTTAGAGCTGTAAAAATAGTCTATTGCTGCCAACACTTTGGTCTCATACAATTCTTCTCACTCTCCTTTCTCTCCTAGAACCCCCAACAAGAAAGATAGTCATGTAAATTTACCCATCAGTCCTTCACAAATGATGAAAACCCCATAATCTCGCAAAACTCCTCAAGCAATGAACAGTTATTCGTAAGATGTATCAAAATTTGGGACAGGGAAAGTGAGAAATCGTAAATAGTCATAGAATAACATCCTCTTTGGCTATGCCAGCCATCATATTGCAAGCAATGTTTCAGTAAAGGATTGTCATGGGAAGAATGGTGATAAAAATGGGCATAAGGCAAGTCGTTTAACCCCTGAAATATCAAATAGATAGCGCAAAACTAGCTGCAACCTTGAGCAATCAACTTTTTGGAAAAAGCCAGTCCTAAGAATCGGATAAAACGACAATTGCCCTGAAAATAAAAGCCAGAATAAAGTTTATACTCCCAGATTGGCAAAGAGCAAGGTAGCAAACTGGGATGTTGTAAATAATTACCAGCTATAGTCAAACTACAGCACTCCAGATATAAACAAACCAGATTTGGCGCAATCTTCACGAATTGAAACAGCAGTGACGCCTAAATCAACTCATCTACGAAAAAATTCCGATAATGAAAATGTCAAGAAAGTACCATCATTTCTGTCCAACATGAAATTTCATCGTAGTAACGTTGAAGGTTCAGTGTATCATCCGAAGTCTGCTCTAAGTTTGGATAATTTTGTTGTTCTAAGGGAATTGGGGAAGGGTGCTTTTGGTCGAGTCGTGATGGCTGTTGAAAAAGCAACTAAATTAGTCTGTGCAATAAAAATTATGTCAAAGCAGTAGATCAAAGAAGATGGAATGATTGAACAACTGATACGCTAACTGAAGACCCAGATGTTTATTAATCATCCAAATATCGTAAAGGTTTATGGATTTTTTTAGGATGTTCTCAACCTCTACATCATTATGGAATGTGCGCTCGATGGTCACCTCAGCGATTTCATCAAAAAATCACCTAAACCAACTCCTGAACCTTAAGCAGTCATTGTCTTTTATCAAATTTGTTCCGCAGTTTCGCAGATGCATTCTCTATCAATTATACATCGCGACCTTAAACCGTAAAATGTGATGATTCACGAAGTACAAAATAGTATATTTAGGGAGTTGTTAAGATATGTGATTTCGGATGGAGTGTGTACCGGGGTGGGTCATTGCGTTCAACTTTCTGTGGCACCCCTATTTATCTCTGTCCCTAGATCCTTGTTGGTAGTGAATATGATGAAAGTATTGATATATGGGCGCTAGGTGTGATTCTGTATGAATTGTTGCTAAAATCGAACCCTTTTCGAATCACATGTAAGTAAGAGTTAATAAACATCATTAATTCACCCATTCATTACGACTCAAACAAGGCTATATCCGAAATGGCTAAAGATATTATAAATCGCTGCCTAGCCAAAAGAGCATCCTAACGTCCCAGTATTCGATAGCTACTTCAGCATGGATTTTTAGCAAAAGCTCAAGGAAATGATGATTTTAAGCGGTGGGGGAAGTAATGAGATATTTATACTTTATATTGTAAGTCAACAATAGATAGATATCATTTTGTACAAACGTAGGCATAGTAAGACTTGGAGCTATCAATCTCTGCGAATATAGGAATTATCGTCTTTGGAAATTCGTAGACTTTTACATCCCACTTCTTAAGCATATTTATCCTTGCTTATGGTGGACAACAACTTATGTGAAAAAATGTTCCTTTTTACTTTAGAACAGAGTTGATGTAATCCATGCTCTTTTTAAGTTAACGAGCACTCAGACAATCAAGGGTCGCCTTTTAGATTATACAGTTCACTTCGAAGTCACCCCATTATTTGGTAATGTCCACTCGCTACCACCGAATTCCCCTCTTTAAATATCTCTCTTCCCCCTTTTTTTGGTTTATGAGTGTCCAACTGAAATCAGAGCCAATAAGATCCTTATAACCCCATTTGTAGAGACTGTCAAGCATGGCGCTTTTTCCACTGCCTAGTTCTAGAATTCTGCAGGCGGGGTCTACTATCTCAACAAATAACTCCTTCAGTACCTGAGGTTGTATGTACCAGTCGTATATCTCCTGTTGTTAAAGCTCATAACGAGAGTTCCAGTAGGATTCGGTATCATAGTCTGGCAGATTTTATGGAAACCCATTTTAAATGAGAAACTGTTTGTATTTACTGAGTTTCGCCAGCTCATCTTTTTGTTCCATGATAATTAAAACTATGCTTCAGTATTGCAAATAATTTATGACTCTTTTGTCACTTCTTTAGGCAATTCGCTGGATTGATGAACATGAAACAGCCTCTTCGAATTAAAAATTGAATATAATAATGGAGTTGATGGCCTGGAAATAATAATAATATTTACCACAAATTGGAAATGATTGCTGAATTGTCATTAATGTTATCTACCCCCAAGAAAATATATGAAACTATACTCACTTGTAAAGAGCAGTGTCCTGTTCTTTAACAAGCGCTGCAATTGCTCATCCGCAGCACACTTGTATCACAAGAACATATGAATTTTCTCATTCATAAGATTAACTGGTTTGCTGAGCCCTTCACAAACTACCAAACTTAACTCATCAAGATATTAAGAATATATCGAAGTCAGAGCAGACAGAGTGCAAGAGTTGCATATCATCTTCTCATTGAAGGGCTCACTATCCCCGCATCTCACAAACTGGCCTTTGACTGCCTAGTGGTGATGTTCAAGGAAAGTTACGATAAGACCACCATTATTGAATGTCTACGAGAAAATTACCCTCATAAGCTATGCAGTTTGGAGATGCATCAGTTGTTTCTAGAAGGGGTACTTGACTTAGGAGAACAATTCAAGGACTATCGCACTGATTTATTAGAAATAATAATTGAAAATTTAGCCAGCTTTGATACTGAAGTGCTTGTCGGTGACTAATGGGTGCATCGTCCTTTTGCTCAAGTAATTGTTTGCTAAATCAGGACTAAAAAATTATCCATCTTCGAGAGAGAAGTATAAGCGAAATGGCCAGCAAGTTTGATTCTCTAATGCATTACTTGCTGACTAGATTAATGGAACAGAGAGAGAACAGTATAATATTAAGCTAAATGCTGCTGATATTTCAGAATAAGATACTACCCATAAAGACAACAAAGCTGATTCAATTTATTGTGTTTGTGATAGCCTAGAAAAGCAAGGCAAATGCTAATACCTTTATATCTTTTCTTCTAAGCAATATTTTTGACCCTCCCAAACAATAAAACTCATACCGTTTATTCACACAAAGCAATTTTTACCTCTTTTCCTATATTCTACGCTCCAAAACAATCGCTAAAAATACTGTCTCAAAAATAACTCTTCTCATCTTGGATAAATTGGCTAACCTGATCTACAACATACCTTCTTCAGCAATAACTGAAGCAGTTCAACTTAAGACCATTTTCAACCAAAACTAGATGATTCTCATCATACTACAAACTGTGATTATGCTTAAGATGTCTCTATCAGATTAAAATGCCATTATTACAAACAGATATTAGTCCTTAATTAGATAGGCAAGAAATAAACTTCATTTTCAGTATTTTTTAAGAGAGGAAATTTTGTAAAAAATGGGAATTTGCAAGCAGAATAATGACAACAACATAGCCATTAAGTATTCCAATAAGTTTATTCCCTGCGTATTGCCGTTAACTGCCAGTCTCATGGATTCTTTGATGAAAATAAGTTATTAGGATTAGCAAATAAATACTTTAACTACTCTTCCTATGAATTTACAAGGATTTTAGCCATGTTTACGAAAGATGCACAAAGGAGAGGTTGCTAGCTACACCTCAGAAACCCTATTAACCAACAAAGTATGATACTATATTTTCAATCTAAGCATTCATAAATTAATATCCAAAATCAAAGTGATCAATATTGATCAAAATTTATAACTAAGTTTAACTATTTACCAATACTGATAAAGCTGATGATCATTAATGTTTAAATTATATAAATAAGCCGCAAATTTATTTCAAAAGTGCGCACAAATAGTTGGACAAAGTATAATTGTTATTTGACTATGGGCAAAAAAACAACGGAGAAAGGAAAGAAAGTAATTACGGAGGAGAGAGATAATTTATTTGAAATTTATGGCAACGGACTCACCTATTATAAAGGGCTAACGAGGATCAGCTACTAACCATAAAAAATTCATGAAGCGAGGGAAGACTAGCAAACCATTAATACAAGTTCTGGTGAGGTAAAAACAAATGAAGTTATTCGATAAGTATCAATAGTTCCCATTTTCAATCATGACAATAAGTACTTTACCTCAAGTTTCGTAAATCCTTTCGAGAATGAAGATAGTGATAGCACCATGCTTGTCTATCATGAAGCCAAAGTCAAATAAACGACTCAATAAGTGGATCTTTAAAATATGGTACTTCTCGATTTATCAAGTTTATCCCAAAACCACGTCACAAAAATCATTATTGTGCAGTCTGCAGGAAAATGTATGATGACTATCTCGAAGTAACTTTGCCAACACTTAGCATATTGACTCATCCAATCATAAGAAAAATATCAAAAAATCTATGTTTAATACAGAAATTAACATTTTGGTCAAAAGAATTCAAGAAAAAGACAAAAAATATGAAGGAGTTGTCACAAGATCTAAAAAAATGTTGGAAATGTAAAGAAAGAGACTTCTTAGTCAATTCGAACTAAATTCCCTTCCCTATAGAAAGAGAAAGGAACCTTCATTTGGAAACAGATTGGAATCTACTGATTAGCCTCTTGATAAAGAGACCAAGAAGGAACAGCCACTTGAGACAACTGCGAAATCGCAGCAACCGTTAATCTATTGATGAATTGATTTAATTGCCTTTTGATACATTCTAAATTCATTTATCAATAAAAGTTCATGAAAATACTCAAAAATCATTATGGATCTATTGAATTAAATTTTTATAATTATTATTAAAGCAATTAATGAGATGTAGGGGTGGGTAAATCAGTTTTTAACTTTAGTTAGATATGATTTGGGATATACTTTTTCGCAGCTGTCGCACATTCTCTCCTCAATAGTCCTTTAATCCACAAAGCCAGTGCTAATATTCATTTTATTCCAATTGAGTTCATCCCTCTTCCTTCTCTGCTGGTCTTCCATTTGCTTCTTGATGTCTTGTAGGTAGCTGTTGGTCCTTTCATTCCTTTTTTTCTGGTTATCAATAATCATCTTCTCTTCATACTCTCTAGCAATAAGTACTTCTACTCTTTCTCGTTCTTTTTTCATTTATTGGTCAAGTTTCTTTTGTTCCTTCGCCATTTATCTTTGCTTTATATTATCCAGCAATATTTTTTTACGTTGTTATTATTGTTCCTGCCACTTTTTTGATCTTTCCTCTTCCATTAGCTCAAGTTATCGATTGCCTCTGTCCATATCTTCATCCTTTCTTTGTTTTTTTCTTTATTATGATTACTGTATTTGATCTAGTAAATCATTTCGATATTTTTCTTGTCTTTCCTTATTTATGTTTTCGAGATAACTGGTATCCTCATCAACTGTGCTTTTATATCTATCTTCCATCTGCTGTCTTAGGATCTTTTCATTCTTATCTTGCACTTGTCTTTCAATTTAAGCTCGCCATCTCTCTTTTTGTGCTTGAATTTTCTTTTGTTCTTCCTCAAATCTTTTATCATTGTTGAGTCTCTATAATTCAATATTTTTTTTCTCTGAATCCTTCTGAATTTTTTACCTTTCCTTTGTTTGGGCTTTTGTCTCCATCATTGATTTATTGTATTGCAGCATTTTTCTCTTTTCTTCCTCAACCTTCTTGTATTTGGTATTGTAATATTGATCCATATGAGTTTTGCGTGATTATTCAAGCTAACGGTATCGACTGTGTTCAAGTTGAAGTTGACTTTAACGAAGTCTCAGTTTTTCCCTTGAGAGTGATTGATTTATGCAATTCACACATATATAATGGCTGCGATTTGAAGAAGCTTGACTGGAAGCGGCTGGATTAGGATTTTTGATTGGTTGTGAGAGAAATGTGCTCAACTATTTCTGAGAGTAGCGAGACTGGCGCAAATCGCCAAACTAACGAGCTCTAGACATCTTTATTTTTTATTATTAATAATAAAATCCTATTCGGTGACTGTAAACATAATGAGATGGATTATTAACATATTTAAAAACATCAAAATTTTGTCTAAATATTTATTGCGAATTTTACCTAAACCTAGTTTTAAAATCAAGATAAATAATCAATTTTATTTTTTTACATTATAGTAAAAAAAACTATTTTTACCATGCATTCGCACAATAGAACTTGGAATTAACTAACATTGATAATGATTTTACGGAAGCTAATAATGCATTATGATCATCAAAATCCTTATAAGTATTTGTGCCTAATTTCGCGCGCCTCATGTAACTTGTCAATTTGTTCTTATATTCCAAAAACAAAATTAACTCATAAAAAATTGACAGAAGAAAGTTTCTATATGAATTTATTCAACTAATATTATAATAAAACAAAAATAATGGATTTACTATTAACTTTTACTTTGTTTTTCTCTCCTCATAAAACTCATGAGTTCGGTAGGTTTATCTCATTTCATATGGATAGGAATAAAATTTATCTATTTCAGAAGTTTTAATTGTTAAATTATAAACTTAAATTATGAATGTAAAAAATTGAAAACAAGCAATTGAAGAAATCATAGAATCTTTTTTAATCCAAACAATATTTTTCGTTATGGTTCATGCAAAATGTTTGTGACCGACACCTTATTTTGCAATGAATTCTAATCATGACTATAACTATCTCTAGATGACCGTTTTTATTATTTTTTAGATCATTTCAACTGTTTTACCAAACCACAAAGAAGGCAAAGGAGTTATTTTATGATTTTAGAGAATTTAAGAATAATGAATATTCATTTTGCTGCTTTATTCTATTGTTCATATAAAAAGAATTTGACAATCGAAACATTTGATAGACATGAATAATAATCGTGATCATCCTACAACTTTAAAATACTCAGTCCTTCATCCACATCCATGCCTAAAGCAAATCAGAAGGTCTTTTGAACGTTATTGCGGATTTTAGCTGGCAACTCTCCCATAGTTAGCTGTCAGAAAATACAAGATTAGTACCTAATGGATCGAGAAAGCTATGCAGACATGCGAATGGCGTCATAGCCAAACTGCTTCAGTGGTTCACTGTCTTTATCTAGAGCTCCTTTCTCCACCATCTTATTCAAAAAAAATAGAGATTGAGGTATACATCGAACACATCGAAGTTACGCTTTCACACTTGAAAAAGCTAATCTTACACGAAGCTCTCTATTTGATAATCGAAGCAGTGAAAGCCTACAAATTGCTGCTTTAAAAATTCAAGGAAGTATCAGTTAACTCATAAACCTTCGGCCTCAACGCTAATGGAGTATGCGTTTCTTGGTTGAATAGCCATCTTCAACTTGATTATTGCTAGGAGAAGAAATTGAAAAGTGAATTTGAGATTGTTTAGGCTATTCTAAATCTGGTCAAAGAAAGAAGCGAGCCAACTTGCCAAACCTTCCTCGCTAAAATCGAAAACCATCTATACCGTCGGAAATAAACCGCGCATATAAAAAAATTAGCCTTTGAATAAATACTGACTTATTTCCATAGCTTCGTCCATAGCAATGACATTCGACTGCCAGACAATCTCAAATACTTGGTTAATCAATAACGTCTTGTCAAAAATTTATAGGAGTTTAAAATAGAAGATAGTGCTATTTTTGATAGCAGAAGTACTTTCGGTCCTGACAACAAAACTAAAAAATTTATGCCTTTAAAGCAATCGTGCAAAGAAAATGTTTTTAGAAACTCGGTAGAGCAGAAGACGACAAGATCGAGGATCAGTTATCATAAAATAGTTGATCCAACTCTTCGAAGGACAATTGGAGTTGGAACTGAAGATAATACCGTGGCCCGCCTATCTTTAAATTGCAAGAATAATAAGATATCTATGAGATCTTCAAGAGCTTAAAAACGAGTTTCTCTCCAGATCGGGACCTTATCTAAATTTAAAGATTTTTTCACTAACAAA
>Ga0302280_1000574_pt1 | contig 32584 bp, 32 predicted proteins | sample III_Fen_E1_1_FD_198771 | JGI IMG/M metagenome (GOLD analysis project Ga0302280, IMG submission 198771) | Peat permafrost microbial communities from Stordalen Mire near Abisko, Sweden - III_Fen_E1_1 | ecosystem: Environmental > Terrestrial > Soil > Wetlands > Permafrost | place: Sweden: Abisko... | reverse complement strand
CTCCTCCAACTCTGCCATCTTCTTTTTTAGCACATTATTGAGTCTTTCAATTTCTTTGCTAAGCTTTTCAATGTTGGACTCATAAGTTCGAATCGTATTTCGATTTTAATCAATATTGGGAAAATCCTGTGTTCTGTCATAACTTTTCTTTTCTATTAATCGATAGCTTTATTAAAGCTACATTATTTTAGTTTATAGCTAATTAATTAGGTCACTCTTCTTGCGATTGTCTTCTAGAGCCAACTTGTATTGATTTGCAAAATCACTCACCTCATTGGACTTCTCTCTGAGTACTAGATTGAGGCGATCGATCTCTTGCCCAAGCATTCCAAATCTATTCTAATATTCTGCGATGGTGTGGTTGATGTTGGCATACTGATTGATAATATTGTTTTTCTATTAAATTTGGTAGATAAGCTGCCTTGCTTTATTTTGCAGATCATCAATCTCTTTGGTCTTTGCCTCATTGATCTATTTGATGCGTTTGCTTTCGAACTACAGTTTTTTGAATTCAATTTATAGTTTATAATAGGCTTCGCTCTTTTGATTATCATGACTGCGACCAGATTACGATCTCAACTTTCTTGCAAGCTCATCATTTTATATATTTTTTGCACTGATGATCTATTGGTACTCTCTCAGTTTTCCCTCTCTTGTTTTCAAGAATTAATTTTCTTTGTACAGTATTTAAATTTGTTTGAGACTTTCCTCATATTTTCTAATGAGTTCCGACTCGTAGCCTGCTCCCAATCCCAGTTTTTTCTTTAGTTCCTAAAATTCTGACTGTCTAAATAATAAAATACTGTTTGCTTTCTCACGAATTATCTCAATTTTACGTTTTAATTTTTGTAAGCGCTTTCCTCTCCCAGTTGCTCAACAAGTTCTTTGATCTGAACCTCAAATGAGTGTCTATCAAGGTCTTTCCTCTCGTTTTCTTTGAATCTAAATAATTGAAAGGCTACTTCAGTTTGTATTAGTCAAGGTATTCGCATAATCTTTAAATTTAAGCGGCTTGCAATAGGCAGACCAACTCCAAGTGCTCTCCCATGAAATTTCTCCTGCCAGGAAGTCTGGCGATCATCGATCTAATTCAAAATTTTATAAACTTGCGGATATCGTAAGGATCACCAGGCTCTATGATGTTCCACATGATTTCTCTTTTTTGGACACTGGAAACGAGGCGACTATTGATATTAAGTTGACTCTATCTGCTCATGGGTTCAATTCAAATTTGAAAAATGTTAGCAATAAAATATATTGGAAAATATAGATTCGCCATTGTATCTCAAAATTAGTTAGATTAAATGCAAAATATTCTCGAAAGCAATTAAATGAAACTTAATAACTCAAGATATGAATCATCCAATTGTTGTCGCCTGTCCCTGAAAAGGTCTAAAATTTCGAGAGGCACTAGCTTAATTTGCATTTCTATTTTAATAGTTCGGGCCTTGACTATTTTGAAAGGTATTGATAGAACTGTTCAAAGGAGACATAGGCATCATTTGATAGTTATTGACTTGTGCAGGCTCATTTGAATGTGAGGAAGAGTAATGCTTAAAGTTTTTATAAGCATAATGACTAAAGAGGACGGCATTCGGGAAGTATGCTACTTTTGCAATTATAAAAAGAATTCTGGTTGCGTTTTTGCTCTCAATTTTTTAGTAATACTATATTCTATGTCATCAAAGTTGTACAGTCCGATGAATTAAACGTAGACAAAGATGCACTGCAAACTGCATAGCAAAAAGTAGTTCAAAGTCATCGAATAATTGAACTCCGCCCAGCTCAGATACAGAATATAGGCAAGAAACCCCAGTAGGACTATAAACATAAATTCCCCACAGAGTAAAGCGAATAGACTCAAAATGAACAACCCTGCTGCCAGAAATTGCAGAATATTTTTACTTTTTCTGAGTTCTTCCGTGAAGGCAGGCATCTGCTCAGGACACTACAAGCACATTAATTAATATTATAATATTTCACATCAACCATGAGCATACATATGATAATCAGGTCTATTTTGTTTTCGTAGCCGATTGCCCTGTTTTTTTACTTCCATTCCTTTTCTGATAAAATTTTAAAAACCTCTATTTTTCTTTGAGGACATGCTATGGATCTGCGAGACTTTCAGGCGGGGTAAGTTTTGCGATTTTAATGATATTCCTCTCAATGCGATTGATCAAGATAGACATTTTGGGAGAAACAACATTTTTATTTTTGCGATATTTTGCTTCCATCAACACTTCCGCTAGAATTTACTAATTTTCTAGCAGTAGTTATTCGGCTTGGTTCATTTTAGTGAAGTGATGGCCATTGGTTTATGGCTATTCTGATTAGTTCTTGGACATGTTATTATTATATGTGCAGATTAATAAGTATAAATATAGTGTGCAAACCATTTTACCATCAACAAATCAACAATATTCAGTGACTAATTACCAATCAAATAGAAATAGGATGATTTAAGGCTCGAAGTTATGTTTTTATTAAATTAAAAAAAAAGCGGGAAGCTATGATTTAAGAGATTGAAGAAGGAAATATTCACCATCCGACCCAAGAAACTACTCCGATGTACTCTTTCAAGGATATTTAAATCTAAGATGAGAAATCCATCCTTATTTATTTTTTAAGACACCTTACCTTCGATGCACCAGAAGATACTATATGGGAAGATCTTACCTCTGAATAAATTGTAAGGCTCAAATAATTGATAGATAAAATTTACACTTCTTATAAGTCTAACAAAAGAATAAAGAGCCAACTTCAAGGACTATGGTCCCTGCTAATTTTTAGCTTCGGTCATCGGAATGGACTTAGCTTATATCTTTATTTTTAAAAAATAATCCAGCCTGAACCTGAAGCTCAGCTGAGAGCAGCCTCATCTGAAGTTAAATAGGAATATATATAATTTCAGCCAAAGTAATATTTTCGCAAAAATAACTAATGGATTAAGGACAAGCACTTTCTCCAAGCAATTACCGTTTTGGAGACACATAGCTAGGGATTAAATATAGAGTCATTGTCTAAGTTTTGCTACATATTTTTCGAATAAGTACATACAGAAGTAGACTACTTGTGCATTTCGAGATAGTTCCAATAAAAATATAGTACCTTCAAAACAAAAGTGATCAAATCATCTAAATAAACTAAGGTAAATAAGGTTATATTCAATGATAGGTTTTGCAATGAAAATGTGGTCTTTTCTGAACCAGATGTCATCAATACATTTCAATACTTTACCAAAAATTAATTTCTGTTGAATCAATCGTACTCCAGAGCCAACATTATAATCGATGTCAAAAATAAATGCAAAACTGTTATTTAGCAGATATCTGAGTAAGAGTAAAATATGGAGGACTCAATTATAATTTAGCCAGATCATTCGCACCCAACTTCAACTATTTCAATTCCTAAAAACAATCAATTAACAACTTTCTCCAAAAGCTCAATCACCAAGAAAATTGTTTCGTACTAAAGGGAAAAAAGTGTAAAAAGACACTAAAAGCTAATAAGACGAATGCCTCGATATAAATTCATAGAAAAACTGTATGAGATAGAAGATAAAAAAAACATTCTGCTCCAAGATCTAAAAAATAAGAGAAAAAAACAAGTGCAAATCAAAAAAAAGAATAAGAAGTTGCATCGCATTCATCGAATAAACTACTACAGTGATGAGTAAGAAATGATGGAAAGCAGCGGTAGGTAAAATCAAAAATCGAGAAGAAGAAGAATGGAGATAGAATCTGCTGACGAAGATAGTAGATATTCAATGTCAGATCACTCCATTGGCAAGAGGGATTATGATAATGAAGAATCATATAAATAAGCTCATAAAAAAGCAAAAAATAAACGAAAATTACAAAAAATATGCCCAACAAACAGAATAGATTAGAATTACTTCGTAGTGCCCGACGACTAATTCTAATAGCAAAGCTTTAGAGCATAATAAAATCAATAAAGTATAGAACGCTCATTCATATAAAAAATAGAGATGCTCAATTTGAAGGAAGATCACTCTCTACAGTATCTCAAAAAAGTGAAGCAAATAAGATTTGACAGGAAACCATCGTAAAAAATATAAAATATGGAAATACGCAAATTGAATTTGGATCAAGCTTAAAATATTGTGCTTATGGTTGATCTGCATGCATATCTGGAATATTTATCTCGGTTGGAAAATGACAAAGAAATTCGAAGAGAAGTCATCAACGTTGCCAAATAGTTTACTACCTTTCAAGAAAATGTAATGAATATAGACATCATGATTAAAATTATCGCTTTGCTGATTATCTCTGAAGATAAAGCAAACCCCACTTTCACCATCTGGCTAAAATATAGGGAAAGTTATATTGTTCCTATGCTCAAATACTCCATAAATATGAATGTGTACTACCTTCTCTCCTAAATTATCAACAATTTGTTTGTATCTTTTTGCAATGAGGATCTGACTATTTTAACAAAATATAAATAGTTTTTTGCCATACTATTCAATATTAGTCATAGATTCAATCATTTGATTAACCTTGAGGCTAAGTTAGTTGAACTCATTTATTAGGCACTGCCTACACAGAGGGCCAAATAAATAAACTTGTCTTAAAAATCTCACATTGTTTTAGCAAATCCTTTGATAATTGGTACAAGCAATATGAAATTTGCTCTATCTTAGACCGATCAACAAATTGCCTTGATGATAGCTAACTTTGTGTTTGACAATCTCTTTTTATATCCCCTCATAAATAATGAGGTGCAGCAATGCCAATATATTTAGCGCTTTATCAAGGACATAGTAGATGAGCAAAATAAAGGGCCAATTGCTTGGATGTACTGCTTTGTTGATTTCCTCAAGAAGTTTCATTAAATTTACAAGCCATCCATGAACTATCAATATTTCAAAAATATTGTTATCTTGATTGGAATTTCTACAAGTCAGCTAAGCATTGATCTCATCAATAGTGAAAATGGGTCAGAGATCAATAAGCATGTTTAGTTTTTGAGATATATCTTTCAGGAATACATTCACTTTGAATTTAGTAAAAATGAATAAGTTAACTGCCTACAGCTTCTTAATAAACTGATAATTTAAAACTAGTTTAAAAAGAAGTACGAAGAGCCAAAAAACAGCATATCCATCATTATCTACTCCAATATCTTGGCTCTCATTATGGCTTTTCCACATTTTAAAGAAAATAATAATATTCAAAAATTTGTTTTTAAATACCCCAAATAAAAACTATTCGGCAATATGGATTAAATTATTTCAAAGATGTAATTAAATGTTAGCAGCAGCATTTTCAAAATTGTTTACGTTATTTATTAGGCAAAAATAACCGAAAAAATAAAAGAAGAAAATGATTCTTTTTCAATGATCTTGACGCCAACCCAAATACTAACAGAATTATCCGAAAAATATTAAGACATTAGGAAAATTATTCAGTTGATATATGCCAAAATTGATAAAAAATATGATGAAATTCAAATTAGACTGAAAGAGTGCGAGGGCTATTATAAAGCACTTAATAACAATAAATACTCTGCAGGATAGCACAAAAAAAGATTAGATGATATGGATCAGATCAAGAGTGGACTTGCAAAATGCTAAGATATTATTGGACTTTTTTTGGATATTTTTATCTTAAATCCTCAATAATCGCATTCAGATCATGAATTTTGTAATCTTCGCACATCAATCAGCCACTTTTTTTTTGTGCTGTAGTTCATCGTCAGTCAAAACTTTTTTATGAAATATTTCGTTAATAAGTTTAAAACTTCCAATACAGCTGCTTTAACTCAAAAGTATTCATAAATTCTTCAATATTGGCTGGACAAAGTTCCACATTGCACAAATTTTCTCACAAGCTTTTCTCACCATCCTCAAAAAACTGAAGCATATGAGGATATTGATGTTGATTTTTTGATAAAGTAAAAGAGGTATTTAAAAAATCAATAATTGTCAATATGGTTCTTTAGAATATTGTTTTCAGTTAACAGCAATATGAAACTGGACTTATATGAAACTTTGACCAGACTAGATAATAAGCATCATTGGGAGTCAATATCTCGTATCTATGGAATTCATTTAATCGGGAGCATGTAAATCATATAAAGAAGAGCATTAAGTCAATAAAATATTCTTTGTAAATATTTGCAATAAAGTGTAAATCCAAACAGCATTTCAGTCGAAAAAGTATAAAAATCCATTCTCATTTTAAATTTTCTTTTCAGACAGATCAGCAACTTTATTAAGAATAAAGAAAGAGATGATAGAAGCGTAAATGCTGCCAACTCCAATCAAAAGATTATGGAAATTAAAAGATACTTGGCCCAAAAGATTATGATGAAATTAGCCAAAGAGATTGTGATTATCATAGTTGCTGGCTTTTGCCTAAAAAATTTATCATAATACCAATAATTACCACTTCAATAGCTCATCCTTCATTTCAAAAGCCTCAAACTTATCCAAGACAGTATGGGCCTATAAAAAAATGGGCAAATTTATTTCCTTTTAGCTTTGGAAAAATCACAAAGAGAAAACTCAATTGCTGATATTCTCTGTGAATTTTCAAATCTATTCCCAAAATTTCGAGAGGTCAAATAATTTAGTTCTTCAATCAGCAAAATGCTAATAGATTGGCAAATAGTCCTGAGAAAACTGCAGGACAAATCGAACTAAAAATGGCACATAACACTATAGTCTATAAAGATTTTAACTTTCATCATAAAAAGGTCGGCAGAATTATAGATTGAGTGCCTTAAGAAATATCTGATTGAAATGCAAGTCATATCCAATGGCGGCAGCTTGATTTGCAAAATAAAAATAAACTAGAACACCATGCTACTACTGATTTTATTTTTTAACTAAATTGAGTTGCTCAAAGTAAATCCTTACAGCATTAAAAGCACCCGGGATAGGTATGTTGATTAAATATGCCCAAACAAATTCACCAGTAAACATAGTGAGGACTAAAATTTAAAGCAGATGGTCAACATCTTTATATCAGTTCGCTAGTGTCTAAAGAAAAACCAAGATATTACACAAATAGCTTCACCTTTCTTTTATCATTTAATTAAAACATTTTGCCAGCCCCTATTTCTTTTGTAAGAATCTATTTGTCTATCAAACCGACTCGATATCTATTTATAAATGATGGAAAATTCAGATCAAGAGCGGAGAATTTATTAGAATTATTTTATCACGAACAAGGAAAAGTTCAATCGGTTGATAAACTTAACCAAAGATACGAAAAGAGATAACTCATCACGATAAATTGCAACTCTTGAGAATGCTGTCATCAAATGCATGATAGGACAACATTCAGATTTTTATTAAATACACAAATTGATTAGTCCTCTTATCGATAAGAACAGTGACACTGTGATGATGATTAAAATCATTTAAAAATTTCTTTGGTATTTGTAAAAGACCAATGGCAACTATGTGCTAATTATTTGGGCGAGAGATCAAATTGATAGCATCAATAAAAAGAAATAGCAAGCCGATAGAAGCAAGAAGAGGGAGGAAGATTACAGCGAATGGATGGATATTGAATCTTAATGATATTAATTCTGTTGCGATCTTTCAAATTAACAGCTAGCATTTATATATTTTTTCTGTGATAATGCTCTTGCTTATTTAATGATCTTAAGCCGGAAATAGTGGTTATTTGATTCATATCCATAAGTTGTCATACAAAATCAAATTGCGAAAACATTGAGCAATCATCTTTCCGATTTTATCAATTCTCAGTCCATTGCTGGCACAGACTACATATAAAAATAAGTACTCACTCGATTTGGATATTTTGATTTCATGCACACCAGAAAACTCCGATCAGCGCTGCTTATAAATGTATCTTTGCTAAGTAAACTTAAAATTACAAATCTACAAGCTGAAGTATTGACAGTTTCGCCTCCATCTTCTTCATTGGTTAAAAATTAAGAATTGGGTTGTGTGTAATGTTTAGATTTATCAGTTCCCGTAGGTTTGCTTTGGAGAGAGGTTCAATTGTAGTAATAAGGTTATGACTTAAGTCCAATTTTTTTAGATATGGTAACTTTAATCTAGCCAAATGCTCTATGCTCTTAATGCCATTATTACCTAAGTAAAAGTAATGGTACTTAAAGTGAAGGTTGTCAAATTAGTAAAATTGTTACCATCAATATCTTTAATGATGGTAGAGACGCCGTTGTTGTCGACATGAAATCGTTAAATTTTGGCTGTTTCAATGACCATGATCATTTATGACCAGTTTTCCTCCTTCCAACGAAGATCTTTGACATTTAGAGTTCTGCTTCTTGCCTCTTTAGCTGCTGTTCTGGCAAATTAACTATTTTTAATCTTATTCTTTTTGTTAGTTGCTTCTTGCAAATATTTGTTAATATGGAACATCAGAAATAGTCTACGATTTCAATAGTCATTATTTACTCCTTTTGAATACTTTTATATGGATAAATTCTTTGACTATATCTATATTTTAATAGGTTTAACCTCTTTTAACCTGCCATGATAATGCCATCGAGTTGATCATTGAAAATCTAATTATTATCTCTTGAAAATTATAATTTTATTGATTTTGGCTGATGAAGGTCTTTGCTCTCAAGTGCCAATAGATTAAAAATAAGAGAAATAATAATTTTTCGGAGGGGTGCTCAACAAACTCAGTGGAAGGGTAGTCTAGAACTTTGAGCAATACATTAAAATCTTTGAATCAAAAGATACGAGTTTCACTGGCATAGAAAAAACCTGAGATGACAAAAATCCAGTAGAAACCTGTAGATTTTGATGAAATGGAATTCATGGAGGAAGAATTAAAAATTATCAAGCCAAAAAGATGCAGCCGTGGATATAGGCTCAGTCTGTATAGCCATTTGCCAACTCCCACTAAAAATTAGCCTTTCTCTCTACGTCACATACAAAGATTAGAGAGTAATCCTTGTGTGTGACTGGTCTGACCGAGTCGATATTTGATTTTTCTAAGTGAATCAAATTTTACATAATATTCAATTATTCATCTTATGAGAGATAATTGGAGTTCATATGATACTAAATTCATAATAATCACTTTACGTGTATGCTGTCGCTTACTAACATTTACCTCGTAGCTACAGCCATCCTCTTCGCTTTCACCCTCAACGAACAGATGGCCCGATCTTAGGGGTATTTTCCAGCAATGGTGGCATACCTCTCTGATCAAAACTGCGTCTTCATTCTTTATAACGTCATCTTCAGTCTAGCAATTTCATGTTTTAAACTGTTTGTTTGGATGTTCTTCCAAAGCACAATGGAAGGGGAAGTAATAGTACTTTTGCTGATAGTTAGAAAATAACTGATTGCCTAAAGCTGAAGTTACTGGATATCGTCTTCTTTTCTTACATAATACAACTCAATTTTGGGCTGCAGGTTTATGTGGTTTTGATTTTGGTGATACTACTCTATATCATACACGAACATCTGATATTCCGTTCCGAGTATGTAACTAGTAATAGATTTAGTTGGTTCACGTTCACTCCACATCTACTGCTTTAGGCTTACATTACCGTGCACTCTCCCTCTACATTCTTCTATTTTTCTTTGACTATCAGCTGCTGAAGTTCACTGCTCCAAACATATTATCTGTAACGGAAGAGAGTGAAGCGATGTTCTTTTACTACATATTTTCAATATCTGCTTCTTTGGCTGAGCCATTCATGCAATTTGGAGTGGACTTTTACTAGAAATACACTTTCACTCACTTCAAAAATTCAGATGAATTCCTTACAACTGCTGGACTGATCATTAACATTCCAAGGTTAGTCGCGCAATTATTGATATCTCTTTGGATTAGTTACCGCTTTTAGATTCCGCTTTTCTTTATCATCAGTGGCTTGGATAATTTATCTCAAATCAAAAAGACAATAGAGTCATATGGAAGAATTAAACGATTAACAAAGACCATGCATCAATTACGTAAAGTAAGTGGCGATTAAATGGCTGATTTTCATGATCTAACTTGCACAGTCTGCTATGAAGATATGAAAGAAGCAGTGCTGTTACCTTGCAAACATATTTTTCATGAAGAATGTATACGTCAATGGATCATCAAGAATCTCAACCACTTCTGCCCAAAGTGCAAACAAGAGTTTAACTTCGATAAAATTGAACAACAATATGAAACTGACAATAGAGTTCAGAGGGAACCTGTAGCTGAGTTTAGAAATTATTTAGATCAAGAAGGACAGTTTGGCCAGGGTCAAAGGAGATATTAATAACCAAGATACTAAAATAAGGCTCGTTAAAATATACCATTGTAGGATAATCGGGAAAGACTTAGATAGCAATAAGACTAGTTAGCTTACAATCCCATGAAGAGCTGGAAGGAGGAATAAAGTGAGCCTTCTTTCAAGAGAGGTAAACCTGATTTTCGTTAAGAGGAAGATATCTCAGTAGTTAATGCAAGAAATGGAAAAGCCTATCCTGCTCGTCAATACATAATCGATCGTCCGAATCTTTCTGACTACCCTCTTGAAGTGTATGAACAAATGAAACGAAAAGTGATAGCAGTAGGCAGCCTGCCATTCGGAATGCCGAGTGTAGCTGTTGCGAACCGCAATCATGCCCATATGATGAAGCGAAGATAGTATTCAAGATAACTGTAAATGATACTAAGGTTAGTAAACATGAATCGTAACTAACAGCTCCTCTTTTTGTGATCTTGATTGCTATAATGTAAAGTACTCATCTATAATTTTATTTAATAAGTAAGGATAATTCCTTGTGATTGATCAAGCCTCAACTAGAAGGTTTTCCTTCCATTCACCAAATCCAAAATCCGGAGTTTGAGTGAGAATTCCGTGTCCCTCACGAACTCCATGATTCCAATGGCCAGAATACTCGAGGTTGTCGATGGTTAAGCTACCATAGCCAAGTCTATTTCCTTATTGATACTATCCTCGAAACTTGCTACCATTGGCCCAAATGAACTAGCCATACCCGTGGTACTTGCCCTCTTTAAATGATCCCTTGTAGGCATTTCCATTCGAAAAAGATAAAGTTCCGGCTCCATCAAATTTTCCTTCCTTTAACTCTCCCTCGTAGACATTTCCTTATTTGAAGGTGAGCTTTCCTTTTCCATGATAGAGATCATGTTGAAAATGACCAATAAAAGTGATCTACTATCTTTGTAGTGTTCCTGATACTCTCTCTCCTCTTTGGTAGGTCCCCTCAAACGAATATTCTTTATTCCACTCCTTTCCAGTTCCATTGAGCTGTCCCTACTCGAACTACCCATAAAAGCATTGAGACTATGTCACAATTGCTCCTGTGCCATGGGGAAGATCGTTCTTAAAAGTACCATAATAGTTAAAATGATCGGAGAACATCTCACCGTAGCCTTCTCGATGCAAGTTGACTATTTTTCCCCTGTAAAATGATTTGTCTGGCATGGGAGAAAACTTGTACTGATTAATGTACTAGTGATTGTCCTCTCTTAGTTTGTTGATATCTTGGCCGAGCTATTGGCTACCAATCTCCTCCATGAGATTGTCGCAGTTGATGGCATTGTAGTCGCCCTCTCGAGAGCAGATGTCACACTGGCCCATCACTATTGATGAAGATGATCTATATATAGAATCATATCAAATCAAAATTGGATATTAATCAAACGATTATTCTTTTTTTCTTTATTCCTAATCGCTCAGCCGATTAAGGAGCTTATAAAATATTTATGTTGATATGATCGAAGTTATCGCTCGGCGATTTCTCAGATGGATAGAAGAACTTATATGTAGTAGTCTATTTACAGCAGCTGATGTAGCAGTGAAAACACAGCAAGATAGCAACAGCGAACAGAAGGATAGAAGTTACAATTAGCAAACTTAAAACTCCCCATTTGTTTCCATTAAACGACAAATTAGCATCTGAGAAATTTACAATAATGACCCAGACACTCTGTCCGATCAAATTCACGTTATAAATAACGTCAATTGTTATTAGACGAAAGAAAGACTCGTAATTTATGGAACCAATACAATTATTGAGGAATTTACAGTGATGGTCAAAATTTTCGGTGCATCGATTACAGTGATTGCAGTGGTGGCTGGTTTTACGTACCTGACTGTCGCATAAGCGACAAATTTGCATTTCCTATATACTATACTTAATGGCTTGTTCCTAATGCAGGATTAGTTGATCCACGGGATCAGATGTTGTTAAATAAATGTAGTCATAGACAATGACTATCAGCAGGGAATAGTGAAAGCCAAAAAGAATCCAAAGCAGTTAAATCCTTATTGTAGTAAGTGTTGGTACAATAAATACAGAATGAAGGGCGAGTTGCATCAAGAATAGAAGTAGAGTTACAACTTGTTCGGCTGAGCATGTATGTGTATATGCATTAACTTTTTAATAAGTTTCTGATTTATTGTTATGGAGTTCATGTGTGGGATTAACTGGTTTAATCATCTAATTACTATTATATTTAATGACTCGTTAATGAAATTAGTTCATAATAATATATTGTGAAGTTGAAATGATGAGATTCAATACATGATGACTACCCCGTGGATTTTTGTCATAGTTACTCTGAAACAACTTCAAATTAACATCTTAATCATTGAATTAGCAGCCCTTGTGAGCTGGACATATCCATGCTTATCATTAAGCATTGAACATTGGTTAGTGAATGGATTGAAGTATATGTTTGATTATTTGGCACAAAGAAAAAACAATCAATCAATCAAGCAATTAGTAATGTTTTCCCCTATCAGTTAAAGATAAGTTTAACAAAATAAACTCATGATAAATATTCCATCTTGTTTACAGCCACAATGATGCTATTAATTTAAATAAATTCGTCAACAAGATATTTCAATCTTGGAATTTAGCTCTTAGATAATTGCAAGAGTTAAGGTCATTTGAGAAATTTTATAATAAAATGCAAAATACAGAAAAATAGTTAAATTTGTTATGCATAGGCATGCTTCAAGCAGGCAAATCCAGCTTCCTTCAGTATTACACAGAGATTCCAGTTGCCGAATAGCATTACAAAATATTTACAAAACACCTTCCTTCTTCAACTATCATATTCCTTCATGAGATATAATAAAAATAGGGGATGGAAGTCTATTTGAAATACCCCTATGATGGTTTGCTTTTCTTTGTCAATGCAGTCAGTTATCATAACACAGATTATGTCCTCATGTAGCATCTGGTTTCTTTTTCACAATACAGCGGAATTAATGCCTACAAAATACCCATTTTGGCAGTTATGTTGGCACAACAAAAGTAAGGTCAATATGGTTGCATACCACAGCAATAAAAATAAAACTTTACTCAATAAATTTCTCATGTGCTGATTGAGAATCAAATCGTATTTATAGAGGCTAACACTAACATTGAAAATCAGCTGAATCGTTATTATAAAGCTATCCTTAGCAACGAGTCTCTCGGGATGAGGTAAACGCTATATACTCAATGGTTTTTAAAAGGATTGCTCAATCTTTTGCCTATCGATCAACTCAGCCTGCAACTTTATAGATTGTTCCAAGAATTCAAGAAAAGAGTGATATTCAGTTTCAGGCAACTAACCGTCTTTTCTAATATAAAAAAGAGATGAACCATTTCTCCTACTGATGATCTATATGCTATACATAATTTTATAGCTATAATTAATCCGTTGAATTAATGTTAAAACTCAATTCCCAGTATGCTCAAACCTATCTCAAGTAAACTTCAGACAATAAGCGATTCAATCAGACCAAAGCCTATGGTAATCCACCACCAGTTATTAGCAACGAGCGATCTCGAAGCAGGCTGCCTTTTGAAAATGATATTGACATACAAAATGACTACAATTATCGAGACAAATACGGCAAAGATAATTCCAGAAATGATTAAGTTTGCAATGCTAGAAATCGAGGTCTAATCGACAAAGCTGAGAATGAAAATATTAACAACTCAAAGCCATTTAATGCTCGCTAAATTACTAGATACCGCGAGCCTGCTAAAAGCTACGCTTAAATATAAAAAAATTACGGTCAGTGCGCAGAGAACAACTATGAAAGAATCAAAGATAGATCTCCTCTTTATAAATAAAAATCATCAGCAGATCCAAGTATGGATAACTATCGGTAAAAGAAAGGGGATCGTTAAAATGAGGAAAGGTAATCTTATGCGGGATATTCTAAATACAGCGGGAAAGTGTCAGTAACTGAGGGCAGATATCTAAATTCAGGTAAGACTAATTTTATGGCCAAACATAATAAACGCAATGAGGAAATTCGAAGTCGCATCTTGAAAGAACAGCAGAGTAATTATGGAGGAGGAGAGAACTACAACAAAAACAAAGTTTCCTATGACAAAAATAGACAGAATGATTATGGACCTGACGCAGATGAAGATTACTATGCGTATCTCAATAATGACACATCTCCTTATATGCTTTCTGCTCTTGAGGAAGAAATTTCTCATCGCAAACAAGACTACTCCAACTTAGGTCAGAGTCAAAGACCTGCAGGAGTAAGAGAGTATTAATGGAAAGCTTCTCAATAAACGAGTGACAAAAAAGGCGGATACAATATCTTAAACAGTCAGTTATCTCTGGAATTGCCTGCAAATAGAAAAAATTACTAGGACTCAATGAATAGTCAAGAAAGATTTGATCGTCCTTCTCTCATTTAGCGGAAATAAATTATAAAAAAATCAATTGAAAACACTCCTTAGCGTGGCTATCAGGGCTGCAAGTATGAGCCTGGCTCTTCAGATCGTAAAAAATCTCTCATTGAAAAATCTCAAATGCTACAATAAAAACTAAAGAAATTGAGCACACAATATCCGAACTAAAAGGAGACTACAAATCATCAGCATATGAACAAAGATGGAAATTAGCAAGAGGAAAGGTAAGGCAGGCAAACTCCAGTCAGCCGCATCGCCTCTTCATTTAATCGAGGAAATAGTTGTTTAAGGAACAATTTCAAAAATAATAATTTTACAGGTGAAACTTCAGTTTAATTAAATGTGAATCCGCCCAAAAATATTGATGGCTTACGTTCTCGAAGTCCAATGTTTTCGGAAGAGAGTGCCCTTCGGCAAACAAGTGGACACAACAATGAAGCAATAGACAAGATAGCAAAACTCAACGAGAAGATAAATGAGCGTATTCAGTCCATAATATCAAACTACGCCAATAAATGATCATATTTATCTCTTTAATAACTGTTCAATGTGAATAAATGAAGATATATGCTGGCGAATTATCAATAGGGTTTGTCCTCAAAATTTGTGTTTCCCAGTGCCTGGTTGATTTCTGGAGGCATGTTGTGACTGCTATAGCCGAGCTCCTTGAATTTTACATCGAAGCAGTAAAAGATGAACACAGAACTGATGGCCTCGATCAACACTGAAAAGAGCATGGTGCTCACAAAGATTGATCCAAAAATGCAGATTACCATTATCATGGCCATATCATTGCCATCTAGCCCTTTGCTATCGAGCCAGAAATAGCTAATAATGGCTGTTACTCCTGTTATGATTACCACACCCCAAAAAATTAGAAGATTAGAAATAATGTCAGTCACAGACATCAACGGTAGAAAACGGGAAAGAATGCCTATTGTTGTCTTAGCTGAATTTATGTAACTTTAGCCAGTTACTGCCATCACTATCACTGAGTTATGGTTCAATATCCGAAGCAAATTTTATAAGTTCCTAAGGCAGCAAGAAATCAAACACAGGCACACTGCTACTGCGATATTTTTTTGGGAGCGACGTTGTGTATTGACAATCATTCGAGCAAAGGTGATAATAGCTATAATGAATGATCCAAATACTATAGACCCGAAAGCTGATGTGAATAGCCATTTGTAAGCAGTTGGAAGATAGTGTTTGCCTTCAACTCTATAGTACCAGAATGAACAAGCCACAGCAACTGTAAAAACCATGATGTAATAGAAGAGAAAGGCAAAGAAAAACCAGATGAAAAACCATACAACAGCGATCACAACTTCAGCAGTATTGTCTTGACCATGAATGTTCTTGTCATCACCCACTAGCAAAATACAGTTGAGTGAGTAAATCCAAAAAAAGGTGAAAAGGATATTGAAGACAATTTTAATGATGGGAGTAATAAATATCCCCCATTTTTCAGAAAGGAACTGGGAGGCCACTTTTATCAGAGTTATTCCTAGTTAGATTTGTTTCCTCAGACAAACGAGCACTATGGTGTAGACAACGAAAATTATAAGGAAAGGAATACCCATTGCTACATCACCAACAACAAATCCCAGAATAGCCAGACCCAGCAGCAAAGCAAGGGTGAATACAAGTAGAAAATATACCATTACTTTGGGCATCATCTTAATCAAAAAGATGTAGGCAAAGCTGAGCACGATTGAAATACCGATGCATGCCATAATTTCTCCAGAGTACTCAATGACGTGCATCTGATTGTCAAGTTCAATACCTCCTTTCTCTCCAATGTAGTATATTCCCGCAGCTACAAAAGCTCCAAACAAGATAAAGAATGCAACTATACATCCTACGTCGTTGCACTTCCTCTCTGCAACTGGCTATGAGCGCCACTCTGAGCATTTGTTTTTGTAATCTTCTTGATAAGATTCATAGCTGGTAAGTAGAGATTAGTTTGTATTTTCCATGTGTGGTCAAGCAGGTTAATTTTTATTTATATTTGAATTGATGAAATAAAGGCAATTTATAATAAAGATTTGTTAGATTATTAATCAATAATAATTGCATTTAAAACCAATTCTGATCTATCCCGCCTCATGAATATATATTTATCTTTTGTTCAGCGACATCGTAATATCCACTCTATCTTTTTCTTATCCTCCACTCAATTTTAGATCCATATTTATTTGTGACCCTTGATTCATTTATTTCTGCATCAAATATTTAATCTTTTTGGAGCGGCTGCAATAAAATAAATAGTTATAAATTATAAATATCAGTTCGATTAAATCGACTGCTCTTGCTGTTCTAAAGAATTAGAAAAAGAAGGTGGCTGATTAAGAATCAAAGAAGCAGGCTGTTGAGCCTTTGCCAAAGACAAATCCAATTTATTGTTGATCAATTCTGACTATAACTATTGACATTAGTGTTAAATCTGTTGGATCAACAAGGATTAGTTATTTTTGTTCTATAGTTCCAAGTGTTAACTGCTCTCTTGATTTTGAAGCATTTGCCTTCTCAATATTCTTTATTTCAAAATATAATCAAGTGATTTATCTCTATATTATTTTAGAGCAGTTATTTGCTTTTGATTTATATAATTTTAAAGACTTTTTGGTTATTTCTCCACCTTATACATCTTTTAACAGCTTTTGCTATAAGGGTGATTCGGAAGATGCTGATATCTACCTTTTTAGCTTTAAAAGGAGGACCATCCGTATTTATTAATCCGCTACTGCACATATCTCTGCATTTGCTGCATATAAATTAAAAAATCTGTTTTGTTAATATTTTATGTTTTGCCTTAGACAGCCCTATCTTCTGCAATGGATCGGTTTAATTCGTAGATAATCGCGTATTAATTTCTTTTGGCTTCCGTGTCTTTTTAAATCCTGTCAATTCCATTTCTAAGCCGTTTGTTAAGATATTAAATTCTAATTTTATAATTTTGCAATTATTTCAATTGAAAAGTCAGTCGTTAATGACATAGCGTTTGCTTGATAAGATAGCTATTAAGAAACGATGAAATTTTATATATATTTTATTATATCCTCAATGCTGTTCCTTTGGTCTTCATCAATGATGGATTTTATTTTAACCCTAGTTTATCGAATTATTTCTTTGGGGAAGAAGATTCTTTGACAGTATTGCTCTACTTGGACTTAATACAATCTATTTTTGTCTGAACCATCTTCCTCAAAGCAGTATTTTTTCTTAGAGTCGACTTTACTTCCGACACCGCATTCATTTTATTTAAAAAGTTATGCTCCAGTCTATCCAAAGAAATTTGGCTCCAATATTGAGTGAACTTATGAGTTTAATAGTCAATATCCTTTTTCACTTCGTCCTCGATGATCTGCATTTATCTCTCCATCTTTAATATATAGGCCTTCATTTCTAGTCGACGTTAATCATAGCTTTTCATGGTTTGAACAAAAAAATGTTGCTAATTTGTTTTTTCGCATTCTCGATTATTGATGGCATTTCTGTAGAATCTACACTGAAAATTAAGGATATTTTGAGCTTAGTTGAGAATATTTTTAATAATTTAGAATTTTCTAATCAAATTGTAAGGTATTCCCACCGATCTGCGCTCTTTGTTCTAGAGGTACCCGTGATAATCTTTCAATACTAAGGCTGTATTCTGCTGTAGAGATTTTAAGACAGGACATATTTATTGGAAGTCCTTAGCATCTATTTCTATCATGAGATTGCTAGCTTTATTCTTCACATTCTGAGTATTTAATTCAGTCATTACTGTTTATTATAAAAGGTAATCCAAATGAATTTAAATACTATTGTATTTATTCGAGGATATTTATTTAATTTACTGCTGGAGATGATTAAACCTGTTATTTTTAATTAAAAGATTAGAGATCAACTCAATCACAATAACCTAATTACTCTTCTTCTATAGTATTTAGATATTTTCGGCCAGCTAATATGCGATTATTTCATAATTTTATTACATCAATGAGCGCATATCTTCCCATTAATAAATAAAAGCTCATTCAATTCCTTGCAAAATAAGTTGATCATGTCGATAATCCTGAGTAGTTTCGCAATCAAATGGACAAGGAAATATTAAACATGATGAAAAATCAGGAAACTCATTTGAAGTAGATTCGCTCCAAAATGAGGATGAAGCATATTCAAGACATAACAATCATGCAGAGAGAGCAACTTAAAAAGAAATTAGAAGACAGAATAAAGATAGGAACGGAGAAAAAGATAAAGACCATCTAGGATAGAGTTCAAAGCATGATTGACCTTAGAAAGAGGAAGGAAGAATATGTTGCAATGCAGCTATAAATCAAAAGAAGACAAAGCCTTGATAATTCTCTCAAACTAATTCAAGCAATCTAAGATAGATCCTCCAAAGTACAAAAGATGATTATTAGTAAATCTGCAAGCGATTCGAGATTGAAAACTGTATTATCAAGCCAAATGCAAAGGAAACAAGACTTCCTCCAAGCGTAATACAAAAAAACTGTTGATAAGCTAAAAAATAAAGGACTTTATGACCTCCCTGATCGTCAAAAGATCAATGATCTCTATGCCAAGAGAGCAAAGCACGTGAAAAAGTAGCTTTAAAGAAAAGAAGAGTAAAATTTAAATGCGATAGGCGAGCATTATTCAAAGGTTGATCGTGCAAGAAAGAGGAAGGAATAACTTTTATTAGTAAGATTGTAAAAAATAAGAAGTATATAGCAATTCCAACAGAAAGTTAATCAGAGCAAGTTTCGATAAGTAAGTTAAAAACAGGAAGAGAAAAGAAAAAATATTTTGAAAAAACAGGCATAAAAGATATTCCGAGTTTAGTCTTTAATTGAAAGTCGAGTGAAACATCAGACTTCTCGTGAAAAGATTAAAGTTACTTTGAAACAATAATTTGTAAAGGAATTGCCTTCAATAAGATCAAAGTTTAATTATAAATAAGCAATTCGTAAGCAAATAGCTGTTTTCATGAAGAAAGAACAAGAGAATTCAATAATACGTTGACAGATGATATTTTTCAAATAAATTAATTAACAAATGTATTGTATTCAATAATTGCTCCTTTAATTAAAATCAGCCAACATCACTAAAGCAGACTCATCTTGTTGGACACTACCGCTAGCTGCTTCAGCTTATCCTGGAGACAGTCCACTCGTCTCGCCTACTCCTTCCTTAGCATGATGAACCCTCCCTTCAACTCGTGCCCATTTTCGCTCACATCGGCCTCGCTGATAGTGAAGACTGCTTGAATAGCCCGGAAGTCGACGTTGATATAATACTTTGCCAGTACGGTTAAAATGTTCGCAGCAGTCGCACTCCGAACTCTTCCTTTCGCTGTTGACTCAGTCTCCGCAAGTGAGCCAATGTAATTGTCCACGGCTAGGCCAAGCTCTTTGAGGTCCTCTCGTTTTCCGGCGTCGCCAATCTTTTCGAGGAGGGCTCTGCCCGTAATCTGCCTACCATAAAATTTACTTTGACATTCTTTTCGATGTATCGGGCGAGGAGAAGAGAGAGTTGAAGATAGTCTCCGTTGAGGAGGAGAGCGGTGGCGTATTTGTCAACCAATTTGGGGTTTTATGCGATGTTAGTGGTAAAAGGATTCGTCTCATAGTCGTGGAGGAGATTGACCAAGGTTTGTGGTGATTTGCCGTCGATGACCAGTGTGTATTCCTGATCGATGAGGGCAGTCATGGCTTAGCTTCTGGCACTGACGTTGATTGCCTGATTAGTTTGCATATTGGAATAAGTAATTTAATATAAATATCTTGTTAAAACCATTTATGATTTATACATTTATAGATTTAAGATCAATTTCTCTGATTTTTTCAAGGAATTTTTAAAGACAATATTTATATATTTTAAGTAATTTTAAAATGAGAAATATATTAACTAAAGGCGTAACCATTTTGAAATATGATATTATTGATTTACCCTTGATTTATGAACTAAAATATCTTTTATCAAACTATTGATACCAAGATTAACATATGTATTTATATTCGCCATTATCTTCATAGAATCAAATCTTAAAGTTTTATATTTTTTATCATGCGACATCAACCTCTCCTCTGCCAAAGCAACTTTCAATGTCATCAAAGATGTTTGCTGATTAAAATAGTAAAACACTGCAAATGATAATATATTTATTCCTCTCTACTAATTTACTTGATTATTATTGTAAATTATTTGTAGGTCTTGAACACCAAAATTAAGGATAAATGGAAAAAGTATTGGTTAATCTATAATTGTTGCAAAAATGTAAAACTTGAACCTTCTTGAAAATAGATTCAGTGGATATATTGATTTCAAACTCAGTGATGGCAAAATCTCAGATTTTATTGAAACACCCGATAAGGTAAGAGTTTTCTTTTAGTATGGAGGAAATTAAACAATAAAAAGCCTTTCAGATCAGCATCAATTAATTACAGGACATCCATTAAAGCTCCAATCTGGTGATGTCTCATTACCTCTTGATATGCCTATCAGGGAATTGACAGAAACCGCAAACAGTAGGAAGGTGCTTTAAACCATCATCAACAAAATTGAAAAAAATGAAGATATAAAAGATTTACAGTGTTTTGACATTTCAAAACCAGAGCAAAAATAAACCTTCGCTATTTTCAAAAAGCATATCAAGCAGCTCCAGCCTTCCCCTCCAAGTTATGAATGCTATGAATGCAAGATAACAGCAATTAATATTAGGGATAAAAATATTTAATCTAACATTAGTAAAAATTCTATCCCTTTCAAAATTTTGGAAGAAACTACTTTTTTGGATATCATAAAGCATGTAAATAATATTATTGGGTAAACTGTTTTCCCATTTTAAATTCGAAGTGAGGGAGGATTTAACATTAGAGAAAAATAGTATAGTCAAGCCCTCAAAAAGTTAGGGTTAAAACTTAAGTCTTATATCTTTGATTATCCTTTTGCTATGCCCTATGAATGTTAATTATTAATTGATCTAAGATAAAACAAGCCTTTAAAATTAGAATACACCATTACAAACTAAACTACCATCAACAGCATGATAGACTTTATTGCTGCCAAAACAAGATTTCAGACAAACAATTTTAGAATTACAGACTTAAACAATAAAATTTTAGTATCTGACATTGATGACTATAACAAAAGTTTAATATCAATGGGCTTATATGAAAAGCATTTTGTTTTCAAGATTGTGTCAGAAAACTGTTACTTCAGATCTACAACTCAGTTATTTGCCAGCTCCCAACAGTAAATTAAAACTACAAAAATAAAAGATGTAAGCATGGCAACACAATAAAAAATAATGGGATACAACATTTAAACGGCTGAGAAATAGTTCTAAAATATTTCAAGCTTTATCTAAATAAAAAATATCTATAAATACTATGAGATCAAACTTACAAAACAATTAAATAGTGATTAAGAAAATCAGTTGAAAATTTAATAGTTATAAGAATAATAATCTTCAGAGTCATCTTAATAGGTATAACATGAATAAGGAAAATCATAACTGTAAATCTTTGAATAAAGAGAAAAGAGGAAAAGGCAGAGATCGAAAAAGAAGAAAGGAAAAGGTGAAAATAAAAGAAAAAATAGAAGGAATGGATAAAGTAAAAAAAGAAATTAAAGAAAAAAAAGACAAGCAGAATGGGAGATTCTAAAACAAAAGGAGGATTAACAATAGTCGGAGAAAAGGAAAGTTTAATTGGTTAAATCATAACGAAAAATGGAAAGCTAAGTAGTAAAATAAGAAAGGAGGAGACAATTAATCAAATAAAAACAGTAATTGAAGGAGTTTCTTTAACAAAAAATCACCTTAGAGTGCAGTGGTGATGTATTAATCCTCAAGACCGGAAATAATATCTAATGGATCAGTGCTCGATCATTAGAAACTGGATATTCGGTTTGTGGATTTGATCGAAAGCTTAACCCAACAATATTCAAAGTAAATTCAATTTGTGAGGTCAAAATAGAAGAGCCTGAAAGCTTTTATTCTTTTGAAGTGATGCCCAGTCATACTTTTTCCGCAAATCAGATTATTTGTCATAATAAAGATAGCATCGTGATTGATGCGTATATGATAAATGGAAACAGTATATCTAAACAAAATTTTTCAGTCTACCGAGACAATAAGCTTGGTGATATTTTTGGAAACAAAATGTGTCAAATAGGTGATTTAACTTTGAACAACAAACTTACTTTCGGGGATTATCAACTGTAAAACTTCAAATGTTTATTTGTATTTTAAAATATAAATAACAACCTGAAGGAATATATTGTGTCTGAATGGAGGTCAAACAGCAAATAATTTTCAAATTGGGGATCATCGGATAAAAATAAATGGGAAAAATAATATCTCGGTCTTTACGGAGGTAGAATAGTTCAAATTTCACAGTATCTGAATACTTTAAACAACTCTCAAAAAATGGCAAATCTTTTAGTGGCACCAAAAACTAATCTTCTTAAGCTTGATTTTCACAGTAACATTCGCCCAAAGTATATTATCTATGAAGACAAAGTTAATGCTTAATACAGTAATATCTCTGTTCCTCCCCATATAGTGCAAAATGCATCAAATTTCCTGAATCAGAAATAAGTTTTTCCCATATACTTGTATACTCGAAACGAAATCTATGGTGAATTAAATAGATATTTGAGATAGAAAGAGGAGAGCCATCCTCTTAAAGAGAAATGGCTTACTTTTACAACCACAATTTCAAATAGTTTAAAGAAATTGCCAAATTATCGAGGAACCACTTACAGAGGAATGTCAAATATTAAAATATAATACGCTTTTCTATTAAACAAAAAATTGACACAAGAAAACGAAAGTTATACTATTTTTAGTGGCTTTACTTCCACGTCGAAAAATATAGCGACTGCTCAAGGATTCTGCTCAAATGGTGTGGTTATTACTCTAAAATTATTAAAGGGAAAAGAAGTGCAAAGATTTTCAGCCTATTCTGGTTAGGATGAAGTGTTAGTTGAGGCATTTACTTACTTTGCAATTAATCGCTACAATATCCATTCAAACCCTCAAACAATGGAACTTGAGGAGATACCCATGCCAGAAACAACTAATTAAAAATTGGTCTTTTGGGTTGATGATGAGCCGCAAAATAATCGAGGACTTGCTCAATCTATGATGGTCAAGAATATTTAAGTTGTTTAAATTATCAGTACACGCATCATGAGGATTATCCTTAGGGAATTTTTCTGGATTTTTAAAATGATGGGCAAGAAAATAGTGATTGTATCAGATATGGCACGCTTTGAAGATGGAGCTTGGAACTCCTCAGCAGGAGTCGACCTATTTGAACTCATCTACAATAAATTCGGATTATCGAACAAAGCAATAATCTATACTGGCAACAAAAGCGTGGGCGAATAGAAAGTGAAAAGCAGAGGCATTACCTCAAATCAATGGTTTGTCACAGATAACGGCCAGTAGGTTTTAAGATAAGTTGATAAGGAGTTTGAAAGGATGTGATTAATTGAGTTTAATTTTTAAGATAGTATGTTTTGATTATTGTGTTTAATTTTATAGTAATATGAATACAATAAAGATTAAATGCCAAACTATAATAAAATATTAGAACATAAACTATCAAAGTAATGGGGCATAAACAGAAAAAAAACAGTCAAGAAACAGTCTATTTTACAGAAACTCTATATGTGCTCGTCTTCCTGTCATGCGGTCAAGTGTACCTACACAATGGTCCACATCAAACCATACCTCCACTCTCTCAAGTTTTCTAATTCGCTGTTTAATATTAAGGCATATCTGTCTCGTCATTTCCTTCAGATTTTATTCCTATAGCCGTGAGGATTCATAAGGCACAAAATCATCCTATCGCGAGCTGACGGCCACAAATTTATTAAACCACGACAACCCCTCACAAACTGATAAATTTTGCAGGGTGATGTCTTGAGTAATCTCATTCCTTTCACAGTTTAATTGCTTTAAATTTTTATTTTTCTAAAAATTTGTGAGAAACCAAATGCCTGTTTTGACGAGAGGGTTGGAAGCATCACAAATACCTGCATGAGGAGAAGCAAAGGAAATGAATAAATTCATTAAGTCTTTATATTTCTCCAAATATTTAATAGCCTCACGAGCCACAATTCCACCAAGAGAGTACCCTATAAAGTTGATGTGCTTGTAGGTGTTGTGAGTTTTCATCAACTCGGTCATTACTTCATCCGCCACCATTTCTCCTAGTTTTTCTATAGGTTTATCCATATAATCCTAGATTGATTTAATCAGCAGCCCATGACAGCAGGGGTTGTAAATGTTCATAAAATTACGAGCTTTTTACAAATCCACACTGCTGCCTTGATACCCATGAACGAAAACCACAAGAGAGTCAATATCTCCCGTTGGTTTGTTGATGATTTCCTGAGGATTGCGATTTTAGATGATGAGAAAAGGGTGATAGAGATCCATATCCTCATAAACATTGAGAATGCTCAAAATATCCTCTCTCTTTTTGAGAAATCTTTGCCTTTGTTATTCACGCTCCCCATGGTTAATAACTGAGTAAGTAAGCAGCCACATGGCTTTGGTATGCTGCTGATTTGAGACATCAAGTGCTGCTAATTGATCTATTAGCTGGCAATTGATTGAGAGGAGCAATTAAGCAACCTGCTCCCATAAATATTTTACATTTCTGATAATCTGGTGTGATTCCTAAATGGAAGATATAGTACCTGATAAATAAGCATAAACAACTCTGAGACATCTTAAGTTTAATACAACTCCATCAGTTCGTTTTCTCGACGGAAGTTATCGGTTTTAATCCATTAAAGTTCGTCTAGTTGTTTGCCGTCGGATGTGATTGAGCTACCTAGTGTGGTGTTAAAAAATTTAAACTTTTGATATATCATGCACAGTTTTCTATACCTCATCACCTTTTACGTTATCATCCTCACATAAAACTATTAGCTTGTTTCATGAAACACCTCACGGAATAGCTTGTTTTTTTCCATTCCTAGCCCCATTTCTCTCTCAAATGCTTGGTGATGTCTGACCTACCGAGTTCGAATATCCATCTCATTAAACTATAGTAACTGGTAGTCATTGATTCTTATTTTCTCCCCCATAGATTGAGAGATTAGATAGATGTCTGAAAAAGAAAAATAGTCGACATCGTCAAAAAGGATTCGTTTAAAAGTATTGAGAGATGTAACACCATTAATGTATATCCTTCGACGATCAGAAATGCTGACTTTACGAGTGAGGTCTTGTGCTGCATCGCGCTACTGCTTTTTAAGACAGGTGCAAACGAGTTAGAAATCGATGTAGGTCTTATACTACTGTCCGTACACATACTCGAGTTTAAAAATGCAAGCTGTATTGAATATGATCTTTTCTTCGCTAAAAGTAACATAAAAACTGCGTGTTTATTAATTTACTGTTCGCTTTAGTAGTAGGATTCTCTCTCGTTAACGCATGCTCTTTTGTTCTCTTCCTTCTTCGCCTATTTCCCCTCGATCAGCACCGGAAATCCCTTAATAGTGTTGCCAGTCTGTATATCCTATGCGGTTAACTTGATTCTAAGAGAGTAATGTCCCTTGGAATAGAAACTGAGCACGTTGAAGGATTTGGGGAAGATAAAAAATTAAACAAGTTCTTTGACTATCATTCGAATAATATTTAAAATGACTATCAAGAATATTATAATTTGCGTTTACTCCGCTTTTCCTTCACCTGGGTTGGTGTAGTAGCCACTTTTACCTTCGATTACGCAAGAGAACGGATGGGTGACGTATTCATGCCGCTATAAGGTTGTGGAGGAGAAGACTGAGCTTGAGTTCTGTATTGGGCAAGTTGAGATTATTTGACGTTTGATTGACTGTATTGACTCGCTTTCATCTGAGTGCTTTGAATCTCAGCAACTTGCTACTGAGCTGTAATAAACTTGCCTGCTTTGAAAAATCCGCTTAACGTTTCTCTCTGATTGAATAGGTAACGTCCCTTACCATAGAACTCATCTCTCTCCCACCTTCCGTCATATTAATCCCCATTTGCAAAGACAATCCTGCCATTTCCGTATTTAAGGTCAAACTGATACTCTCCCTCATAATAATCGCCAGTCGTATATTTATAAATGCCCTTTCCATGTTTAAGCCCCCTGAGGAATTATCCCTCATACGTATCTCCATTAACATAATAATAAATGCCCCTGCCTTCTTTTTAATTTTTTCTCCACTAGCCTTTGTAAATACTACCATCTCCAAATTTATACACTCCCTCTCCGTCGAATCCGTTATGTTTCCATCCTCCCTAGTAGTATTTAGTCTTAATAGTCCCTTCCACAAATTTATCTGAGACCCATAGTCCTTCTGCTATCATTTAGTCGTTAAAATACAGCTTTCCTAGCCCTTATCGTACTCCATCTTACCATTAGCCAACATATTTTTATCCATTTGAGTAAATTTGTTCTCCTCCTCCGTTTTTCTGATTCATGTCCCAATCCCCATGATAAAAATTGCCATTAGCATAATACATTTTCCCTACCCCCACCTTTTCTCCATTCTAAAGCTACCCCTCATATCTTTATCCATCAGAGTGGATGTATATACCTTGCCCATGATAATTATCATTTTACCAATCGCCTAAGTAGACAGACCCATCTGCAACATGCAGTACTCCCTGTCCCTCTTTGCTTTGCTGTTGCAATTCCCCAATATAGATAGATCCATCCTCGTAGTTAATCTGTTGAATATTGCGATTTCTGGCTAATGATTCTGGATTGGACAGATAATACGCTGATATTCCTTGATGATGGTTTCTTTCTCATTGGCAAGAAATTGCTGGCTTGATAGTTCATTAGCCTTTCGTCTACTCTTATACATCTTAATTATTGCAAGCAGCCAGACATTTAAAATATTGATAATTGTACAAATCCTATTCGAAGTTTAATCCATTCATTTATGGATATATATCATCTTCATCAGAGGAAGAAGAAACCTTTGGTTATATCTCCCTCGATGACGTTCGCTTGAATCGACTCGCCTACCAGTGTTGCCAGTTTGTCAGCGCATTGCATGCATGCAGGTACCTTGACAGCTCCTTGCCAGTTATAATAGTTAAAAGTCTGTTCAAAAGTAAATTGGGCCAATGACTCCTGTGTCACGCTTGATTTGTTATGCACCACAATATATTGTGTTGGTGTGCATGTCCCTTGGGTAACTTTTTGTGAGGCTATATGGAAATCATAAGTGTCAATGGACAGCTAATCGAAGATGCAACTGCCTGAAGGGGGGTTAAATACTTTGGGAGCAAATTTGCCTCCTGAGTATCCTCCTGAAGCCTCCTCAAAAAATCTTGTGTTAATTTTTTTGTTTACTGTCAAGTAAACAAGCTAAGGTTTGTAATTTTAATTTTTAGTTTTTTGACCAATTTTGAGGATGATTTTATCGAGGGCCTCAAGTTCATTTGGAATTTGCCTTTTTATTTGAGGGATACTCAATCCTTATCTATAAACAATGATCAGTTATGGACCATTTTTATTTTATTTGACGTAGAACTTGGCCCAATTCTCAAAGATAGTTTAGAAGTCCTTTTGTGGAATGTCCTCTTTAGTTTTAAAACCAGCTTTACAATAACTGATGACTTTAGTGCATTAAGAATTAAGAGTGCCAACAAAAGCCAATGTAAATCCCCTCTTTCCTTTGGAAATTGAGAAAGCTCCATACATCATTTTTTTTTTTTGGAAATACTAACTTTTCTTCTGGACTTACCAAGCAATTCCACCCATTTTTTGATTCATTTGAATGAGAATCATGGAGGCAGCAGAGATGGGGTTACCTTTTTGCTTTCTGCTGACTGTTCTCTTCCTCACAAATTGACTGGGAAGTTGGAGATCACATGTAATGAATCTTTTAAGCTCTCCATAGTATCTTTATTCTTGTGGACTTACTAATAATACAATGATTTGAGGCTTTCCATTCTTTTTTATGTCCTCATTGATTTAGGTTTTCCACGAATTAATATTTTGCCCACACGTTATAAAACCAGGTGCAGCTACTTTTATCCCAAAGGCATTAGACGCCTCTTGGAGGAGACCCACAAAATCATCTGCATCATTGTCATCATATTTAGCATTTTTTCCTTGAGAATAGACTAATACCCAGTCTTTTGGATCTATTGATACTTTAAGAGAGTCCTTAAACCTAAAAGATCCTTCTTTTGGCTTATAGTTCTGAGTGCGCAATCTAATGTCTGGTTCAAATAGTTGATAGCCTTCCAGTTTCAAGGGAGCATCTATTCTAATATCGTTTCCTGTTAACGTTTATCTAATTACTTCAATTTCATCAATTCTTTCCTTTGGGGTCAGTCGAGTATAAGGTGCTATTTCCCTCATAGTGCTGAAATTTGACCTTTGCTCATCACTCATTCCAGTCAAAGCTACGAGTTATGGAATTAAGAATCCTTTAATCTCTGTTTTTTATATACTGCCGTTACTGATATATTTTTTATCAGTTCGAAGGCAAACTTAAATCAAAGGCTGGTTTAAGGACTTAATTTTGATTCCATAATTTTATTAATAATATTTAGCATAAGTTATCTTGCCAGCTCTCTTCTCATGGAAAAATTATGATTTTGCAGTTTGAGAGTAGTCTACTTTGAGAATTTTGTATGTTCTATAACGACCATACCGAGTGATAACAGTAGCACCCACAAAGGCCTTTGCTTAGTCTTGGGAAAGTCTAGACAATTATTCCAAGAAATTGGATGATCTCAAGACTTTAGAGCAAACATCTATCTGAAGTGTCAAGCCTTTAGTTAATTTACAGAGAGTAAATTTAAACCCTCTCAGCACATTGAGTCCGACTTAATGAACCTGAATTTCTTTCTTATCAAAATATTTGCCTCTTGTGATCTCATCCATATTCTTATTTCTGAGTTTTTCCTTTAGTTTGTTATTAAATATCTGAAAGACCATCTTCAGTCCATCAGGCGTTTTTACTAAATCTGCAGTATTTAGTGATTTGGTCGGCTTTATCAGCACTTAGAATTTGTGAGTCACCTCTTAATATTTGAATTAGGTTTTTAGAGTAAGGGGGATCTTGAGATTTTATTCTGCCCATACCATATTTCCAGCTGCAGTAATGTAACCTATTTTCTCTTTGAGAGTTTTTTTTAGACTTCGGATCACCTGAAACAGTAATTACTTAGAGTCCTGCGAAATTTAAGGCGTCGTCTAAAAAGTAAATTGATAAATCGAAGCATTCTTCGATCCCAGTTTGATCTCATAGTAATTTGACAAAAAGTTTCTTCTTTGACTGGCGGGTAACTTAATGACAACCCCAGGCTGCCGCTGTGGAAGTTGATAAATATGAAATTGCTCCGGCTCCATATTAAAAATAATAGTTGATTCAATAAAATATGAATTTATGTACTGTTTATGCTCCGAAATATCAAAATTTGCTTTTCTATAACACCATCATAAGATTTAAGGTCTTTTCATTTGCTCTTTGTTTATTGTTATCGTTTGTCGACGAAAAGAAAATTATTGATTGATTGTCTCTGAAAATTTAAAAAGAAAATGGTATTTGCGCTCGTATTAATTTAAAAATACAATACTGAACGTTTCACAAGTATTAAATTTTTACGAAAACCTCAAGAGATATTAACCAATATCCCCTTATCTGTTGTGATTTTATTTGTAAATTTCGAAAATAAGTAATAAAATGCGATTTTAAACAGCAAATAAGATGACAAGTATAAAAGACATCAGTAGACGAGACTTTTAAGATGATTCCTTTCTATTACTGACTTAATAATCTCTTTTATTCAATACTTTAATGAGTGGATGGTGAAGAATTAATAAAAATGTATTTACTTTATAAAAAGTAAAAGAGAGAAAATTTATATTTTTTATGATTCCTAATAATGATTTGTATTAATAATTTATCACTTTTAAATCTTAGGAAGATGCCATAGTACCAATAATATATATGAATTACATCAATATTGATGAGATGGTATTTAATTTTATTAAAGAGTAATCCAAGGTGAAAAACCAAATGGATCGATAGTGGATTAGTTTTATTTCCATACTTTTTGCGGAGAAAATCTACGAAGCCTCTTATCCATATAGCTTTTGCTCATCTAATTATGTTTAGTTTTAACAGGGGATAAACTTAAAGTCTGGATCTTAAAATTATGCTTATCCTTCACGGGAAGAGTCATCAAGGGATTATACCGCTGGTTTGTTCGAACCGTCAGCGATTTTAGTTCCACCACGTTGCTGGTAGACATTTTCTCCTTTATTTCGAATATGATGGTATGCAGATTCTTTTGATATCTTAGTCTTTCGCTTTGAAATCGATCGGTTTTAAATTTTATCCTATCGGGAATAACCGCAGGCAGCAGGCCATCTTTATTTTTACGTTTGAAATATTGCTGGGTTGTACTGACTACTTTGAGAGATTCATTAAGTTTTGCTTTTAGCTCTTCCAATTGCTGATGCTCTCGTTCGACTTTAAGAGAATATTACCGTCGGCTGTGCATATATTGATCTAATAGCTTGTTTATATATTTAATTGGTATATTTTGCTGAAAGTTTTATATTAATACAATTATTCCTTCGATACAGTTTTTACTAAATCCAATCATATAATTCATTAACTATCAATTATCGTAGATAAGCTTATAGAAGGGATACAGCCAGTTTACCTTACTATTTACGCAGTAATCTGTGAGAGGAATTCCAAATTAGGTCTTGCGGCCAGCATGGTGCACTTTTATCACCAGCATCATTTCGTATATATCAAACCGAGTCCATATTTCTGTAGCAGTATTTTTTTTTATGGAAAAGGATTAAGGATGATTCTCATCCTTAAAGGAAAATAAACCTTCAGGAGCTATTACGACGTATCTGAGCTCCCAGTTTCCTAAAAATTGTGATTTTTTATAGATAAATCCATTGATATAGGGGTCCTTAATACTCACATTGTTAAACTTGCGTTCAGATATATATGAATGCTTTAGATTGCAATTTTTAAGAGCTAATTTTAATGTTACTATTTTGGCAAACCAGAAATATTGAAGAGGGTAATTTAAAAAGGTAGCTTGATGATCAAGAGAGAAAAAGATGCCATCGGATAAATGACTCAGTTTTAGCTTGCGAGAGTTAAAAACAGAGGTTTCTTTTAGTAATTTAATCTTTTAGAGCTAATTTAGCGGGACTATTCTTTCGGGAAGTTTAAGTATAAAGTTATCAATAATGGCAACTCCCTTCTTTCCTTCAGAGGTGAGACTATAATATACCTCACCTTCCATTGCAATTTTATCATTTTTATAGGGAGAGCTAGTTACCATATCTTAGGTATATTGTTCTGGTAGTGATGAAAAATTAGGTTATTATTTTTATTAAGAATTAAGGACCTCGGCTTAAATATATTGAATTTTTTATTTTTATTTTTATTTCTCTTATCGTTAAATTTATGCTTGGATGTATACTTTTTTTTAGAATAAAGATATTTAAGACTCACCTAATTTATTGTCGGTTATTTGAAACTGTGCTGCGAAAGGCTAAGAAAAAGATACATAGTTAGGGGAAACATGTTTAAGCTTGGGTGAGATAGAAAGATTTTTGTTACGATTAATAAATTGTTATTAAGTAAAGATCTAAGTTGTCATAAGTGGAGAAGGCGAGGGAGAAGAGGTGACGTCAATTGAAAAAGTTTAAAATGGAGTATAAGGAGTTTAAGGTTGTTTAGAAGATTAGAAGATTGGTAGCATATTAGAAATAAAATGTTAATGAAGGCAAACTGAATCGCTTGAAAATAATTAGTTTACATGTATTTAGGCAACAGTTTAGACCTCCACTTAGCTCACTTCAACTGCATCCACTGTAATCTGTTAGTTTACTTGTATTTAGGCAACAGTTTAGACCTCCACTTAGCTCACTTCAACTGCATCCACTG
>Ga0302280_1000571_pt1 | contig 32767 bp, 37 predicted proteins | sample III_Fen_E1_1_FD_198771 | JGI IMG/M metagenome (GOLD analysis project Ga0302280, IMG submission 198771) | Peat permafrost microbial communities from Stordalen Mire near Abisko, Sweden - III_Fen_E1_1 | ecosystem: Environmental > Terrestrial > Soil > Wetlands > Permafrost | place: Sweden: Abisko... | reverse complement strand
TAGTAAAATTGCGACGGGCGAAGGTCTTAAAGTAAAGCCACGAATAGTATTAACCAATGACGAAGAAAATGCGGCAAAAGACCCAATAGGATATACTGCCCATTTCAATCCAGCCGATAATTCGATTAAATGTTATATAACTGGTAGGTTAATCGTCGATTGTTTAAGGTCAATTAGTCACGAATTAATTCATCTAGCTCAAAAAGAAAGAGGGGATTTAGACAATGCTTCAACTGAAGCGGGATATGCCCAGAAAGACCCGCACATGAGAAAGATGGAAGAAGAAGCATTTTTAAAGGGTAGCCAATATCTACGAGACCTTCAAGACGAATTACGACAGAAATCTTAATTTATAGTATATTTATAGTATATGAAACAAATATATGTTATCACAGTAATATTAGCATTACTACTAGTAGTTGGATGTTCTACCATGACCGGTATCTTTGGGAAGTCGTCAAATTCAGTAGCCAAGCAAGAATTAAAAATCACCCAATTAAACGATAAGATAGCCGATTTACAGGTGGCTAAGATAAACCAAGTGTCACAGTTGAGTTTTGGGGTTGATGTTGCTCTCCAAAAAATAACCAACGCTCCAATTGAGGTTGTAGTAGCCAAGGAACTTAACTCACGAGTAGAGTCTATTGCTGGCCTTCCTCCACTAGAACAGCAAAAAGAAATGTTTAAAATGGTTTCCGACCTAATCGCTACAAATGCCATTGGCATAAGAGAATTGGCAGTAAAGGATGCCCAATTAGAGGCAATACAACAAGAAGAGAAACTTTTATTGGCTCAGAAAAATACCGAACTAAGCAATACGTTAATATTATCAAAAACAATTGCATTGCAGGCTGATACAACGAAAAGTAAATTGGATGAATATAGGGGTTGGTTTGGTCTTAATGCAGTTTGGATGGGACTTAAACAATTTACAACTACGTCGTTCTGGGTATTGATTGGGATTGGAATTTTGTTCTTATTGCTTAGGGTATTGGCAACTGCAAATCCAATTGCCGGAGCAATATTTAGTGTAGTTGATGTATTTTTTTCATGGATAGTAAATACAATTAAACTGATTGCTCCGAAGGCACTTTCTATCGCTAACACAGTTGAGAAAGATGTGTATGGGGCAACTAAGAGTGCATTATCATCCATCATTGACTCCGTCGAGACTGTTAAGTTAACTTCCGCCGCCGCTGGGAAACCGGCCACAATTGAAGACTTACTAAACGTAGCAGAAGCGTCTATGTCTCCGGCTGATAAGGCTTTAATAGAACAAATAAAACTTGAGATGAATTGGACAACTGCTATAGTTGTGCCGACGACAACATCGCTGATTGCTACCGTTCCGGTAACATCATCCATATCAATACCAACGCCGCATATAACATCATCCATATCTGGTAGTGGAATATAAATAATAAAATAACTTTACTAATACTAACTAATAAGTTATAATCAACCCATTATGAAATACTATATAAAAGACCCAAACTCTAGTAATGTAATGAAATTTAAAACGTATGACGAGACGGTTCTATTTTTAGAGAAATTCTGCACTCTAAAATTTAAAAAAACTAGAGCGGAATATATGAACGAAGCAGTTGCTATTGGATACTCTCCAGATGACCGAGAAGCTACCCAGTTTGTTAGATTGATGTCTGAAGCGGTTGAAGTTGGTGTAATCCGTGAAAACTCATTAATGAGAACTGACATCACTTCTATAGAACGATATAATAAGCCGGAATTCGGTGATGGAGTCATTTCTCCTAGATATAAGTAAGTCGTATTTTAATACGTTATGATTGACTTCAAATGGTCGACCCCATACAAAAATGAGGGAAAATGGAGGAGAGAATATATAATTCCACCCGAAATGTTGTCTGGATTTTTTGGCTTCTGGAAGAAGAATAAATTTTCACTTTTGTCTCAGGGATTTAGCGTCAGTAAAAACAAGTTTGGAAAATGGATTTTTTACGAAACTAAGCCCGACATTAAATCATTCAAAAAATTCAATTGTGAGGATGCATCTTCAACCCCTACTCCAGAATCTCAAGTTATATTTAGTTTACCCGAATATAAGTTAAAAAATACGGATGGATTACGTCCTTGGCAAATTGACGCCGCCGGAAGGTTGGTATCTGCAATTAATTATTGGGGAGGTGCCGCTGACGGTTCTGACTTAGGCACAGGAAAAACATTCAGCGCAATAGGAACTGTTCGAGAATTAAGTGTCCCCTTTGTGATTGTCTGTCCCAAAGCGGTTATAAATCAATGGAGAAAAGTAATTGATAATCACTTCAATTTATCGTCAAACTGTAAAGGAATTATTAATTATGAATTATTAATTAGGGGAAGAAAGGATAGTGACATCGCATCATTCGTATTAAAAAGAGAATTGAAACGACATAAATTCATATGGAAAATCCCTAAGAATTCGATAATTATTTGGGATGAAAGCCACAAACTTAAAAATTTCAAAACGAAGTCGTCTAAATGTTGTATAGAAGCATTTAAACAAGGATTTAAACAGATTTTCCTGTCAGCAACTATGGCACAGTCACCATTAGATTTGCGAACGATAGGAACTTGTTTAAAAATGTTTAAAACATCAAAGGAATACTACGACTGGACGGATAAGCATGGCGTATATAAAGATACTTGGGGACCGAGGTTTTCGGGAGATGTAGAAGTTCTCAAAAAATTGAATAAATACTTATTCGAGGAACGAGGAGTTCGGAAATGTCGGGATGAAATTCCAAATTTTCCAGAATGTGAAGTTATTATACAAGCATACGACATAGACGAGGCGAAAGTAACAGAAATAAATAAAAATTTTAAAGAAATGTCAGCCGAATTGAAGCGATTGAATTCATTATTGAAAAATGAAGAAAGCCAACTAGTAATTCGACTTAGATATCGACAAAGAATAGAAATATTAAAAGTTGATTTGTTTGTAGATTTAGCCAACGAAGCATTAGACGCTGGTATGTCTGTAATATTGTTTGTAAATTATACGGAAACCATCAACACATTATCCGAAAGATTAAACTCCAGTTGTATTTATTCCGGTCAAGTAAGCAGTTCAGAAAAACAAAAAAATATAGATAATTTTCAGTCTAATAAAGAAAAAATATTTATAGTTCAAGTTAAATCTGGTGGGACCGGCTTAAATTTGGGAGATACTGATGGGAATCATCCACGGTGCTCGATAATATCTCCAGATGATTCTGCACGAGATATTAGACAAGCATGTGGTCGGGGTTGGAGAGAAAATAGCAAAAGTAAGTCGATAGTTAAAATACCATTTGCAAATGGAACTATCGAGGCTTCGGTAGTTGATAATATGAATACTAAAACAAACAATATAGATATTATAAATGATGGAATGCTAAAAATAATATAAAATGTTTCGTCGATTTATGTTTCGACACTATACTTATATAGTATATATGAATAATACAACAATCAATAAAAAATTATGGGAAGAAAAAAGCTTAATCGAAGTAAATCCGAACTTGTCGAGCAAAAACGTATCCGAGATGCCCGATACTATACCAAGCATGGAGAACAAATTAAAAAAGAACGAATGCGAAAATACTGGGAAAAGGTGGATAAGAAGTTGTCCAAATTGTAAATCTACTATAACATACAAATCAAAAGAAATTCTTAATAAAGCAATAAAAAACAATTCCCACCACTGTAAAAAATGCAGTAATATTGGCCGCACATCTCCATTTAAAGGAATTAGGAAAACATATATAGGAACTTGTTTAGACTGTGGATATATAAGAGAACTTCTACACGCATCAAATTATTCTACATCCAAAAAGAAAGGGTTTCGGTGTGAGAAATGTGCGAATAAAAAGAAACAAATAACAATAAATTCACCCACATATATTAAACCAACCATAAAGCATGAAGAATATAATAGATTATGTCCAGACTGCCACGAAGTTGTATATTATACATCAAAAAGAATCCTAGATAATGCTAAATATAAAAACAGTAAATGTAGAAAATGTGCCGACAAAGAACATCGGTTAAGATGTATAGAAAAAAGACAAAATATATATCCAATATATAATAAAATGGCGTGTTGTATATTCGAAGATATAAACAAATCACTAGGTTGGAACTTACAACATGCTACAAACGGAAAAGAATATAAAATAATCGGGTATTTTTTAGATGCATATGATAAGGATAGAAATATAGTAGTTGAATACGACGAACCACATCATTATTATAAAGATGGGACTATGCGTAAAAAGGACATTCGAAGACAGGAAGAAATAACAAAACATTTAAATTGTAAATTTTACAGAATAAAACACAATCAAGACTGGAAAGATGTAATACTATGAATTATCCAATTAGCATATGCATTCCAACGTTCAAAGAACCGGAATATCTTGACCTTACGATTCAATCTGCAATAGATGGACAGGTAAATAATAACGAATATGTAATTACTATAGATGGAACATATACCGAAAATAAATGGGTATTAGATAAGTGGAAAAATAAAATAAAACCGGTTATATTCGAACAAATCATGGGGCAATCAGTGGCTACCAACTATTCGGTATATAACGCATCAAATGATAATGTATTTATATGCAATGATGACCAAGTTTTTCCAAAGGATTGGGATATTAATCTATTAGATGGATATAATCCGGCAGTAGATGTAATGACTGCTAATCAAATAGAACCTTATGATTCGATGTTTAACCAATTCATAAAACATGATTTTGGACGAACGGCTGCTACGTTTGATATGGAAATGTTTTATAAATTTGAGCCTACATTCAGAAAAAATAAAATTGATGATAGTGGGTCTACATTACCATATTTAATATCTAAAATCAACTACTTGAAAACCGGTGGATGGTCAGACTTCCCCAGTGGGCATGTGGTTGACTGGGAATGTATGTTAAAATATCAATTATGTGGTTTAAAAATGAAAAGAAACTATATGTGTAATTTATATCATTTTGTATCTATTGGAACTTCATTGCCCGAAAAAATTAACGAAAAAAAACTAAAAGAACAACAAGGGTTTGAGCATTTTAGGATGAAATGGGGTAGTTATCCTAAACATGACCCCATCACCAATCTAAAATCATTATAATCAATCAGTCGACCATAATTTCTATTATTCTAACATAGAAATCATTATAATTCTATTCTTCCACTAAAAATCCATTATATTTATAGTTATTAATATCTTAAATATCATACTAGTAATAACTATAATATTACTGATAATATTCAAAACTGAAGCGTGGGTTGAGTATTGTAAATTACTTAAACTTGATTTTATATCTAAGTATATCGACTATGAATTGAAAAAGTCAAATGATGTATCTCTCGACTATATACAATACCTCAGACAATATCATAATTGCTTCTTAATACGTCTTATTACTTGCCCCATATGCTTATCAATGTGGCTCGGTATAATTTCAGGAGTAATACTGTTATCCCCCTATTCTATCCCCTTGTATATTGTGGGTGGCCTCGTAATATTTCTGGTAATAAATAAACTATTATGAGAATTAACAATGTAACTGAGTTTGTGAATTTTTCAAATTCTAATGGACTTGCAGCATTGGATGCTTCATTTGCTCAAATAATTCAATGTATTGAAAAATATAAATATAAATGTAGCTGTTACAATAACCAAGATAAGATTAATCAATATAACGAATGTAATAGATTATATTCCAATATAGTATTATCAATACTACCTAGATTTAAATCTCAAATATTTTCAAAAGTAGGAGACATGCAAATATATTTTCACGATGGAAGTCTCCTAATTGGAATTTTATCTAGATGATTTAAATTTTAATTTTTTAATGGTATTCAATTCTTTTGGAAGTTCTCCATTATCAATCATATGTTCAGTTTCAATTAAACATAGTATATTCCATGCCGCTGCAATCGCATGGTCTTCATCCCTATGACCAGCCATAAATTTATATAAATGCCGGAAAGCAGAATCTAAATATCGATTCAATGGAATCCCCTTGGTCCAATTAGAATCGCCATATTTTACCGCACCATTTTCAAAATGTTTTGCAAGGCGTGACATAGCTTCACATGGAATCAAGTCATATCGTCCCTTTCCTATCTGAATATCTCGCTGTGCGCCCGTTTTAAATTTTTGCCGCTTACCTGAATCTTTAACAACAAATTTATTTTTACTCATCTTTTTTATCCTCAAATAATTCGTTAATTTCTTTCTCGTCCAAACCAAATGACTGTAATATCTGTTCTAATTCCTGCTCTCCTCGCTTTGACTTTAATAGAATATTTATATATTCATTTGATTGGTAGTTTGGTATTTTAAATCGTTTTCCAATATACTCAACCAACTCTTTCCTAAATTTTATTTTTTTTGACTTTACCCATGGATAAAACCTAGTTGATTTTGGAACTATAGCAATCAATAACTGATAAAATTGCGGAGACGGTATTTTATCATGTATCTGATACAGTTGAGCCATATCTTCAACGATGGACGCATCCATTGATAATGCTCTAAGTATCATGAAATGATTAAAGGTCTTCTTATCAAAATCCGACAATGATTTATAATAATCAACGTCTTGATTTTGCCGGATTTCCTTGACATGGTCAAAGACCGACTTCCGCTTAATCTTCGGAATTGTTTCTTGACCGAGTTTTTGATTTATAGACATTCGCTTCTTTTTCTATTTTAATTATTCGCTTCGCAATTATCTCAATATTTTTAGCTAGGGAGTCGTCGTTATCTCTGGCGGTTTCGGCACACTTTGCCAGAAATGGAACTTCGACTTCGGCGGATTTTATCAGAGGAGGTAAATCTACACGTATCAACTTCAATATTTTCTTATTTGAAAAATACCAAAGTGTAAATAGTATTATATTAAACAATACTAATACCGATGTAACTATTACCAGTGCTATAATCATAATATCTCATTATCATTAAAAATATCCCATTTCTTTTTGCTAGTTGGAAACGGCTCCTTTTGATGATGTTTATTGGGCTTCTTTTTCTTATTATAAGAGTCGTTAGTCTTATACTTGTCTCGGTTTTCTTTGTATGATTTCCCCATATTATTAATAGTTGATTGTTCTATAATACATACTACAATTTATCAATATCGCCGTATATATTTTCCAATAGTTTCGATTTGACCTTTGTAAAGGTCAATTTTTTTATATCCATCAGAAGTTAAAATATAACTAATAACAATTACCTGAGAACTAATAGGGACATTCATTATTTTGTATATATTCTTGAGATTTGTCAACACAATTGCTTTGCTCCCATATATAATTGGGTTTACCATGTCCACATCATAGAGAACCGCCTCTGACATTGAATAGTAATAAAGATGAAAGACGTTCCCGTGGATGGAGTCTTTCTTCTCGTGGTTTATTACATTCTTAGCAATCATATTAACCGAGAATAGCCTTCTTCAATCCATCGACTATATTAACCCGATTAGCTTCTGCTTTGGCAATTGTAATTGGCGTAATGGGTGTAAACGCATACAGTTTGGTTGGTCTGCCCATATTTCCGGTGATAGCCCCTAGCTCGGCAATCTTGCCCGCCTCTTTTTCCTTGGTTATTCTTACCCGCATAGTAATTTCTTTTTCGGTTGGATTTAACGTAAATACTTCTTTAAGAGTGAAGGTTTGTGTGGATGGCCAGTTTATTTTTTTATTTTTCATAATTATTTTTTGTTTAAGACGAGGCTATTATATCAGAGTTTGTAATAATTGTCAACTGTTATTTTAATAAGTCGGAATTTTCTAAAATATTTCCCACTACTTCTGGATTAGTGGCATATACACTTCTCTCTTCATCTGGAATTAGATAAAACGGATAAAATCCCCCAACATTTGCATCATAGAAGACTTCTGCCGGTTTAAAAACTCCACATCGAATGATATCACCCTCATAAATCTCTTTTCCATTTATATCCTTAATTCCAATATATTGTTGGATAATTGGGTCAAATCCTTCTAAAGTAAATATTTTATGTATTACAGATTGGTTATCATCTATCTCGACATAGTGAATTAACGGAACTCCAGTATCTGCTCCAAATATAATTGAATTTAACCAAGATTTTTTAAGATTACTCCAAACTCTAAATTTTAATTTACGCATGTTAATATAATATCATAGTTATTAAAAATGTCAAGGAAATAAAAAATCCCTCCGAAGAGGGATGAGTTATATAAAGATTAGATTATTTTTGTTTGATTGTCAATTTTGTATCTTTTTGTTTTGGATATTTATAAGTAGGTTTTGTTCCTTTAATGGAATGTTCGTCTTGTTTTTTTGTTTTACCAACTTCTTCCATTGGTTTATTTTGTGGAGTTGATTTTTCTCCATCTTCATTAAAGTCTTTATTTTTATTTGATGCATCTCCGACTTTTTTATGTTCGGGCTTATCTTTTTGTGGAAGCCCCTTATCAGGTGCTTCAATAGATTTTTCTTTTTCATTATCTACCGATTTCTTATATGCCTTTTCGGTGTTGGTCTCATTATTTTTTAGATTTTCTTTAATGAAAGATAAAACTTGTTCCAGCGTTTGCCCTACCACTACTATACGGTCTTCATTTTTTGTATATGCTTCAATATTATATGAATTGCTCCATCTAGGAGTTATACGAATAGAATTTAAATCCCTGACATTTATCATAATGTCATCATGGTCGTCCCATATGACAGTTGAAGATTTATCGGCTTCGGACGCTGCTTTAGTAATAGTATCTAAAATTTCTTCTTTGGACTTGGAATCTACCTTGTGGGGAGTAATATCTTTCAGGTCGGCTCCTTTATTGACTTCGGGCAGTCGTTTAAATATTTTCTTATCAGTTGAAGATTTTTCTATTTCTTCTTTGAGAATGCGTCTAACGACAGATTTAAATTCAGATGGTAAATTACTCATATGATATAAATATAAAGATAAATTGTTAAAAATTGTCTATTTTAAAGAATTATTATAAGTAAATACTGGAAGTTCTGGAATGGCTCGGTTAATGACCATTTTCTCCGCTTTTTTCTCATAATCAACATAAACCATGTCGAATGGGTGGTTTTGGAGTTTATTTAGGTTAATTGCCTCGAATAATGACGCACTATCTTGGTAAGTTTTAATTGATATATTATCATACCATCCACAGATGGTATCCTTCATACGAGACACTTCATCCTTACCATTTCCTAGAATGGCGACATACAACCTTTTATTGAAATAACCTATCATATACTACTATAAATTCTTCAATTTGTCATTTTCCTCTTTATAAGCAGTCAAACTACGCTGTAATGACGTTATTTCATCTTGTAATGTCGCCGACAATTTACCACTTGCAATCAATTGAGCTTCCAAATCTTGAATACTGACTTTTAATTTCACATTTTCAGTGGTTAATTTTTCTACTTCAATCTTTAAACTTTTAATTTCCCGTAAAAATTCTTCTTTCATGTCCTGAATTACGCCCTTTACAATATCAAGTGCCTTGCCCTGTATTTCGGCCTCAGTCTTTGATTTGGCGATTTTTTCCGCCATTATATTTTTACGTCGGCCAAGCATATATGCCACTACACCAGTTATTAGTGTAGGAATTGTAGCCGCAAAAATGGGTGTATATTCAATCATATATATATATATAAATATAATTGAAAGAAATAGATTTTTGAATTAAAAATCCAATATAATATTTAAGCGCATTTGGAGTGTCCGCAATTTTTACATATTATACACCCATTTTCCCGATGCAGCTTGTTTCCACATTCGGGACATTCCTCTCCAGAAACCTCTTTTCCATTGTCAATATATTGTTTCAGAGTTCTAGCCAAACATTTTGAGAATGAAGTCAAGTCTCCAATTGATTTTTCTAATTGATGCACAACGAACGAAATATCGGAACCATGCCTTAAAGCGCACGACACGAGACGAGTGAGAACGTCAGCATTATCATCCGCATGACCATTATTTAGATTATATTCTTCCTTAGTCTTTAAATCTATAAATATATAATCGCTCCTCTTATTCTTGACAATTACCCCCTCTTTACATTCTTTTGGAATATACTCCTGCTTTTTGTTATTATTAAATCCCGTGAATATTTCATATGGAACTTTATCCATCAATCCTACCGCCACGAAATACTTATGACCTCTGAAATTAAAGAAATGTAGACGACCTTCAAGTTTTTTAGGGCGTTTTGGTGCTATTGTTCTGACGATTGCTGGTATAGAGTCATCTTTTTTATTTATTAACACTCCACTGCGGCATCCGTCACGATACACTGTAATTCCTTTACATCCACTTTCCCATGCTTGCTGATAGATTTCAGCCACTTTTTCCTCGGTAACATCAGATGGTAAATTCAAGGTGCTACTAATTGCATGGTCGATATGCTTTTGAGCGGTTGCCTGTAATTTAACCCTCTGCTTCCAATCAATGTCAGGAGCACACGAACCATTCCATGGAGATTTTTTCCAGTCAGTTTCTCCCGTCACATCCATCCAAACTTTTAATTTTTGATGTAAAATGTCAAATTCTTGCCATCGGTCTCCATTTGCATCGGTAAAGTCTGTTCTTGCATTTACATCATTTGGATTTATTTTTTTTCTTCGTTTATATGGAGCGATACTAAATATGGGTTCAATACCCGATGTGGTCTGTGTCAATATACTAACAGAACCTGCGGGGGCAATTGTAAGATTTGCAATGTTCCTCCGACCATATTTCTTAATTCTGTTATACAATGCCTCATCTTCTTTCTTAATTTGTAATAGAAACTCAGAATTTTTTTCAAGCTCCCAATCCCAGATTGGAAATGCTCCAATCTCTTGTGCCATTTCACATGAAGAATCGAACGATGCTAGTTTTTGAGTTTTATGAATTGCATCGACTAAGTCGATACTTAGTGGGGAACCATATTTTATGTTTAAAGCTGCAAATGTATCTCCCTCTGCGGTTATACCAAGTCCAGTGCGGCGACCCGAAACACATTTCTCTTTTATTTTTTCCCACATAACTCTCTCTTCCAACTTTACTTCGCTAGATTCGGGGTCTTTTTTTATTTTGGAAATTATGGCCTCGATTTTTTCAATCTCCAAGTCAATTAAATCGTCCATTAATCGCTGAGAAATCTTAGCATGTTTATAGAACAATTCAAAATCAAATTCGGCATTTTTCTGAAATGGATTTTTTACATATGAATATAAATTTTGAATTAACAGCCGACAAGAATCAAATATGCACAATGGCAATTCGGAGCATGGATTGGTTGATTCGGTTGAGAACCCAAATTTCCCATAACAATCAACAGCATTATACTTTACAATTAAATCCCAAAAAAGCAATCCAGGCTCGGCGGATTGCCATGCACAATGTATTATCTTCTTCCATACCTTTCTGGCATCAACCATCTTTGAGATTAGAGAGGGGACTCCTTTTTCTTTATAATCAACCGGAAAACGCTGTTCAAACTGAGTTCCATTTTTCACCGCAATTAAAAATTCGTCAGTTAATTTTATTGAAATATTGGCTCCTGTAACTTTTGACCTATTTAGTTTAATAGAACAAAAATCAGGATTATTTTCATCATAATATCTAGAATCCGTCTCAATATCTCGCTCACCCTTCTCTTTGTTTCCCGTAATTATTATTTTTTTTGGAGTCTTCCATTGTTCATCGTCAATCTTAACCGAGTCGGGGTGATGAACTGATATAGTCTCCATCAATGCTCCCCGTCTCCCCGCCTGACCTATTTCACGGATAGTATTTGAGAATCTTTCCATAAACGCCGGAACTCCAGTTGATGTTCTTGATGAATTTTTAGTTGGTGTCCCAGAAGGGCGTAAATTATCCATCGAGGTTCCAGTTCCTCCTCTTCGTTTGCATATTTGTGCCAATTGCTGGTCAGTCTTTAAAATTCCTCCTATACTATCACTAGGAGACTCTACCACATAACAATTAGATAGAGATATTGTTTGATATGTGTTCCCAATTCCAAACATTGGAGACCCCTGCGGAACCACATACTTAAAATTTTCAAGTAAAGAAAAAATATAAGCATCGGACATCGGAGACTTAAATTTTTTACGTTCAATTCTTGCAAATTCAGATGCAATTCTGTGGTGCATATCGGCTGGATTTTTCTCCAATAAATTTCCCTCGTTGTCTTTAAGAGCATATTTGTCAAGAAATACCTTAGACGCCAAATCATCTCCTCCGAAATATTCGGTCGATGCCTTTAATGCTTCGTCGAAGCTATACGTTTTCATTTTGTTATTCATATTTGTATAAATTATTTGTTATTCTCCATCTCCGCCATGTAACTTTTTAAATTTTTTACGAGCACTATCCTTCATCATTTCGTTCTTACCTTTAATTTTATTGGAAACTGCAATACCCTCAACCGACGAGGCAGAAAACATTTCAAGTTTCCCACAGTCGGCATTAAAATTACAGGGGAAGTCCATTCCATCATTCCCAAATCTGTTTTTTATAATATGCATCATCGCCGTTCCAGTGGTCTTATTTTCATTGGTTCTCGCCATGGACGCAACGAAATCACCAGTCATTAATTTTTTATAAGACTCGGAAACGTCATCTCCTTCAATAATATCATTCTGTGCCGCACCACGGTTTGCTTGTGATACTGTCCAAATTGGAATTTGTAATACACCCGCAACCGACCTAAGTTCTTCATATACCGACCCCATATCTGAATAAGAATTTGAATTTTTATTGGTTGTTAGTGGTTTTAACAAATCGGCATAATCTACTATCATCATATCAATTTTCTTACCAGTTATCAATTGAATATGTTCGGTATGTGCCTTTAAAGTCTCGGCAGAAATAGTTTTTAAAGGAAAATATTTTACATATAATGTTCCGGCTCCTTCCGATTTTAATTTCCCAATAGTAAGTTTAACTTTGTCCATGTTACTTTTCAATTCTCTAAATTGAATTCCAGTTAGATAAGAGTCATATCTAAACTCAGTATATTTAGCATTCAACTCCATAGTAAAATGGAGGACGTTCTTACCCTGTTTAAGTGCTTCTGCTCCAAATCCTTGGAGCAACCAACTCTTGCCGCCGCCTGGACTACCACAAAAAAACCCCAATTCTCCCTTACCTAATCCACCGTCAAGCAACTTGTCCAATTCCGGTAGATTTGTCCGTATAACGTCTCGGACTGCCTCGGAATATCGACTATCAATATTTTCCAAATAATTATCCCCAATGTCCCTGTCCATTCCGGCTTTTAGAGCATCATCAAATTTAGCCTTGATACCGTCGAAGTTCTTACTCTTTAATAAATCAATCGACTCGGAAATTGCGGCCTTTATTTTTTGATGTTTGCAAAATTCTAAAAACGTGTTTTTAACATATGTTAAATCGCTGGCGGTTATCTCTTTAAATGATTTTATCGATTGTGATTGTATTGCGGCTTGCAAGACCTCATCTGATAATTTTCCAGTTTCCACGCCAATAACAGTCATAGAAATTAAGTCTTTATACTGTATAAAATATTCAGTTGATTTTTTAATCAACCATTTTTGGGCATCTTGTTCAAAAAAATCAGGAGAAAGAATATCATATATTCGTTCTAAAAATGCTCTATCTGATAATAATGCCGCTATTGCTTTTGTTTGGAATTCTTTGCCGAAGCTCTGTAACGTATCTGTCTTTGTTTCTTCATTCATAATTATGTCGCACATTGTATAGTAGAAATAAGTATCGTTCAACTTTTTTTAACTAGAACATTGTTAATAAATTTTTTAAAATATAATAAGTTGATTTTTTATTCTGGATGATATATATTAACTGTGTTGGTAATAATGCCAACATTAAAAGTCTCCGAATGGAGCAAACATAAAATGAAAAATAATAACTACGAAGTTGATATTCTTGTCAGCGATAAACCAATCAAGAAATATTCCCACCAAGGCAAAACCTACATCGAAGCAAAGGCTGGAGCTTCCTATACCATCCGAATTAAAAATAATTCATGGAATAGAATTCTTGCAGCCGCATCCGTTGATAGTTTGAGTGTAATCAGCGGAAAACATGAAGAAGTAAGCTCAAGTCCGGGATATGTAATTAATGGATATAACTCAACTAAAATAGATGGATTCAGGATTTCCGATGAATCAGTTGCAGAGTTTAAATTTGATTATAAAAAAGACTCGTATGCAGCTTCTAAACAAGATAATAGTGACCAAAATGTCGGAGTAATTGGTGTCCGGATTTTTAATGAGAAAATTAAGCCGACGCCAGTGGCAACCGAAATTCATAACCATTATCATCATGTTGATTGGAATACATATATTCCATATCCACAGACGCCAACCTATCCATATCACACTCATCTTCTTATTTGGGGAAGTGATGGAATAATAACGACATTAGGAAATACTTCTACAAATTACAATGGAACATTAACATCGAACGGAACCACTGGACATGGGGAAGTATTTAATTGTTGTCTGAATAATTCAAGTGGTCATTTGGGAGGTGAGATTGTCGCTAATAACTTATCAGTCAACAGTCCACTAAGAGGATTTGATTTAGGAACTTCTATGGGTAAATCACAGACAAGTAAAGTAGTTGAAGTAGACTTTGAAAGGGGATTATTGGTTGATAGTATTAATATCTACTATGCTTCTCGTGAGAGTTTATTGGAAATGGGCGTTCCACTAACAAATGATAAGCAAATTAATTTCCCAGAGCCTTTTAAAGACGAGGGAAAGTATTGTGTTCCACCTAAGAATTGGAAGAAATAGGTTTAATATTACAAACAATATTATTAATCGTAGAAGACTTCTCATCAATCGAGAAGTCTTTTATGTATCCAGTATCTTTAAATTTTTGAAGGTATTTCTTTGCAAAATTTATTTCTTCTTCAAGTGTAGTATCAAATACATAACGTCTGCCGATTAAACTCATTTCATTTGAAATCTTATCTAGTAAATTTTTAACGCTGGTCATATCTACCTCATAAACATCCGATAATATAGCTGTATCATTTCTATGTTTTTTATTTGCTATTTTTAAGGCATTCTCTTTTGTTTGTGCAGTAACAATTTCTTCCCACCCACACCCCGGACGGTCTACAAATACTTTATATTTTTTATTTTTCATATTAATCTAACTTCATAGATTTATTTTTACATCTATCTGGAACTTTCATGATATCCTCTACGAAATTTCTACGTCTCTTTTTAGGTAGCACATATTTAGCTTTCAAGTGCCAGTCAATTATTCCATTAGGTCTTTTAATCATAAATTTAATTTCCTTCTCTGACTACATTATTCAAATAATCAAAACACTGACCACACCAATTCACATAATCCGGCATATTATTAGCTAATTTATCATTCCTAATTAATTTATAAAATGCATTTCTATCAAGTCTTGGAATTTTATTTTCGGCTAATATTTCTTGAAGATGTAATTGAGCAGTAACTCCCAATGAGGTATCTTTTAATTGCATTAAAGCATAGTTTCTTTCTATTATAGATTTACCACTTGCTATATTTTCACACACGACATATTTGTTTCTCATGTCGGTTGCGTGAGTGATAATCTCTTCTATCGTATGAACTTTTTCTTCTTTGAGATATGGAAAATGCTTACAGACTGTTTTTAATCCGGCTCGCTCTATCCCATTAATATTATCTGACTTATCTCCGTCCATACTCCTGAATAATACATAGTTATTTGGATGAATGTTATATTCGGCCAATACTTGAGATACGCCATATATTTGTTTCTTGGTAGCTGAATATACTTGGACTCGATTATCAACCAATTGAAGGAAGTCTCGGTCACTTGAGAATATAGTTACTTTTTTAGATGATTTAAAATAATCAGTTGCGAGATAACTAATAACATCATCTGCTTCTACATAATTTTGACTTACAATATTAACTGGCAAAACCTGTAGATAATTTATAAATTGAAGATATTGATGCTGTTTATTTTCATCTTCTCCTTGTGGAGTTGAATTCTCTTCATATATTCTATTAAGACGTATTTTATTAGCTGAATGTGCTTTATAATCTGGATATATACTCTTTCTTTTTTTACTGCCGCCAATTCCATCGAATACCATTATTACTCGTGAGACATTTAGCATTTTTATAACACTGCCCAAAGACTTTAACGCATATACTACTCCTCCGGAACTCTCTCCGTTTCCATTCATCGATACAGATGCACAAAATCCTCTTAAAAATAGATTATTCCCGTCTACTATTAATATATGACTATTAGTTTTATCTTTCCAGTTTAAATGAGAGTCACTCATTTCTTTTTTTATATTGTTAAAAAAAGAAAACAGTTTCTTTTTATCTTCATTGTTGATGTCGTTCATATTTCATAATCTATCAGTAATTCGGATTGTCTCCTGATATTAAACTCTCGAATAGGTTTCATGAGCATATAAAATCTGTCATATGGAAGTGAGCGTTTAAGATAATTACACTGCCCACAGCATACTACACAATTATCTTTAGTATATGGCACGTCATTATCTTTTCTGTCTATGTTATAGACATGCCCTCGGCCAGTTCCATGTTTTAGCCAAATTACATCAGAATTACAGTAATGACAGTTATTTATTTTAGTATACTCCAAAAACTCGTCGAAAGTAAGTTTACATTTCTTATTCCCCTTTTTATCGGTATAAGTTCTCCTTTGGATGGAATGATACAGATGTTGATATGGTTCAAGTGAAACTACATCGTGGTGGTAACATCCACAACTATTTGTCCTTCCATGTATTAAACTTCTAGACAGCACCGGCAACGTTTCTCCGCAGTCACAATTACACTCCCACATAACGTCTTTCTTCTTATTTGACTTTGAAGACCTATTTATGACTATCAATCTACCAAACCGTTTACCTGTTAAATCTATCAAGAAACGTTTACTAGTAGTTTCTTTCTGTATACATCCACAACTACGAGTGTTTTTCCGTAAACTAGAACCAGCAACTTTAACCACATTACCACAATCACATTGACAATTCCAACGTGAATTTCTATTTTTATCGACGTGAGAAAAAGATACAACCAACAATTTTCCAAATTGCATGTTGGTTATATCTTTGATTTTTGCCACTATTCTAATGGAGCCGAATTTTCTTCTTCTGTAACGGTTTCGGTGTCTTCGATGATTTTCGAAGACGCCTCACGATAACTCATAATCCACACCTTACAAATTTGCTGATAAAATTCTTCTTTAAGTTTTTCATCGGAATTCATCAACTCTACAAACTTCGCCGTGTTGAATTGTAATTCGTCGCCGCCCTCTCGCTTCCACGTATATTTAGCGGCTGTTCCGGTTATAATTCCACGAGTTTTCGCAAACTCAAGCCACGATGATAAATTCTGGATTCCAGAGTCATAGTGGATTTCAAATTCTGCCGACCTAAAGTTAGGTCCACATCTGGTCTTTATGACCGATGCCTTGGCATTCATTCCAATAATCTCATCCCCCTTCTTAATTTTCCCCATTCCTGCGAGGCGCAATCTTACACTTGATGCGAATGGCAATGCCATTCCACATGGAGTTGTAAATTTTTCTTGGAAAGGACCTGCATTCAACACCGTTCTCAATTGATTTGTAAAAATAATACAAATTTTTTGTTGAGCAATCAATCCTGTAATTTTGCGAAGTGCTTTACCAAGAATTAACGATTTTGAAGTATTATACCCAGTTACTCCATGTTCACTTTCAATTTCAGTCTCTACGCTTGCCCCTGCAATTGAGTCAACTAAAATAGTTAAAATTTTATCTTTATTGGCTTTTCTAAATTCGCCAATACAAATTTCAATCTTAGTAAATAGTTCTTCGAGAGTTACAAATGTATTATAATTAGCGGCTCCAACATTGACTCCAAATGATTTCCAGAATTCTCTATCAACGGCAAATTCGCTGTCAAAATATACTGCCAATCCACCTTTCTTTTGGGTTTCTCTAATTAAGTGAGCACAGATTAAACTTTTACCAGTTCCTTGTAATCCGGACATTTCCGATATTCGGCCTACTGGTATTCCTCCGTGTGGTCGGTTGCTAATTGCAAGATCAAGCAAATCGCTGCCAGTCGATACCCATTCTGTGATTTCGCTCGGATTGTCTTCGTCAAGGAAGAATGAAGATTTACTTCCATCCTTATTACTTTTATTTAATGCTTTTTGTAGTAATAAAGCTAAATCATCTCGTTCTACATTGGTTTCAACTTCGACGTGTTTGCTATTTGATTTTGTATTTTTTTCTTTTGCCATAAATTATTATTGGTTAATTGTAGGATGATTATATAGTAGATTTAAAATATAATCAATTTATTTTAATAAATAAAATGGGAAGACTATATTTCAAGTCTTCCCATTTAATGTCCGATTATTATTTCTTGGCGAAGAAACGAGCAAACTCGTCCTCAACTTCGGCTGGAGTAGTTGGGGCTGGAGTTGACACTTCAGACTTTACCTTTGCGGTGGGTGTTAGAGCGTCTGCTGCCGCCGCCGCCTTTTCCTGCTCGACTTGAGAAGGATTTTCATCTTCTGGGTTTAACCATTTTTCCACGATGGCTTTCAATTCATCGTATGATTTCAACTGGAACACCGTTAAAATATCAACCTGATTAAGAATTCCCCGCATAGCTTCCTTATCGGTAGTGGATACTGCCGGAGATTTCTTCAAGACCGGAGTTATTATAGTCTCCGGAAATTTTTCGCCGGTAGGACTTGTCTTGGCATCTTTCTTGAAGGTAATCTTGATATCATTACCATCCATGAGGGAAGTAATGTCGCCGCCGTCTTGACTGATAAGTTGGAGAAGTTGCTTGTGAACGAGTGGTCCGAAACCCCAGAAACGGACACCGAGGTTTTCTTCACCACGGACGATGATGGGAACGTAAATTCGGGTCTTGGCCGAATTTTTCTTTGCCCAATCCTTTTCCAATTGGTCGCCCGACTGGAAACATGCATCCACCATTTCTTGCATCGGGTCTTGTTTGCCGAATGTTGACGGAGCAAGATAAGTCTTACCCGCAATTCCATAATAGAATTTCAATTCGGAGAATGGACTATCCTGTTCTACTCCGTTCGGAAAATATGGAACCATTCGGATTTGTGCGGTTCCCGGTTGCGGTTTCCAGAGTAATTTTGTGAATTCTACGCTCTTTTGTCCTGAGTCGTATTGTTGAAGTCTAGCCTTGAGTTTGTCAATATTAATTGCCATAATTTTAATTTGTTAATTTTTTAAGTTTTTAATTATTTGTCAAAATCCGAAACTAACATGTTTCTTCTTTCAACATTTATAACTATCAACAGAATAACAAAAAATTGAAAAATACTCAACTTTTTTTAAAATATTTTTAGATATGCTCTATCTTGACCAACTTTAATGGGATTATTTTGACTGATATTTCCCCGTTAATTATAAGGCAATCCGTATACAAATTCCACTGAACTATATAGGTTTTGTCTAATACTCCACCATTCTCGTCTCGTATAAGCTGGTTTAGACTATTGATTGTATATAGTGTATTGTAATCCTTTTTTCGATGTATTAAAATCGTATTTGGGAGTTTTTCGATATTATTTACGATATTATAAGTTAGATAAACCTCAAGTGGATTATTCACATTTGAAAATATAAAGATTTTATCATTGAAGTCGGTATATGTGTTCCGAATTAATTCTACAGTTTTGCCTATATCCCGAAATTTAGCGAATGTGCATAACAATTGTCTATTATTCCATGATGCCATAATATTTTGTAAGTGTTAGGGTTTTACGTAATGAGTCAAGAATGTAACTGCTTCTCGAAGACCCAATTCATCTGCCTTCGTATATAAAATCTTCAATTGGTTTTTACATCCCTCTGTTAGAGTTGGGGTTAAATTTGAGAGGGTGGTATTATCAGTATCAAAAATTTGTTTAATATATTCTCTCTCCGCTGCCTTTATTTCCGGAGTTTTCTGGGGCGGCTGTATGGGAGTTGGTTCTGATGGTTGTGCTGGCATATTTCCAGCCGGCTCCACTTTTAAAGGTTGTTGAGGAGTAAATATATTTGATGTTTTTTCAGTTGGTTCCGGCTCTTGCTTTACTGGCGGGGCAGTTGTCGGCTCTCCGGTATTGACTATTGGCTTTTCAGTCGGTTCTTGTTGGGTATCTTTTTTAGGATTGGGGTCTTGGTCGGTATACTTACCAGGACTTTCTTTAAAGGCTTTAGCCTTATATTCTGCCGATGGCCAAGTTACTAATATTCCAGTGTCCTTTTGGAAAGCTTGTCGGTCTGGAAAATTCCCTTCCAACATCTTATTTGTAATCTCACGAACATCTGTTTGGGGTATTCCGTGCTCAACTAAATAATCCCGCAGTGCGGACATGTGATTATTGTTTTCCATCCTAAAAATTCCATCCACAACACGCTCGTCTAGAGATACTTCGGATAATATTTGATTTATAACATCATTCATATATTATATAAATATATGAAAAAAATGCCAAACCAAGCAATATAACTTAATATTTCAACTGCAATTCCCCATAGGAATTCCCCTCGTAGATTTTCATTGGAAACATATTGTCGAAACTCATTATTTTATAAATTTCATCGATAACATCATATCCATCTGGCTTGTAAAAATCTATCAGAATTGAGTCGTAGGTATATAATACCGGCATGGTTTTCTTATCCCTCAAGTATATAAACACATCCTTCATCTTAGATATTGCAATCTCACCCTCAACACTTTGTAAAATGTAATTGAATATTTTTTCTGGATTGGGGTCTTGTATATGGAATGTAGTTATTTTTCTTTTAAACAAAGGAGTTTCCACGTAATTATTCTTCTTAAAAAATTCCCACTGTTCGTTTATATATCCCGACAAATTTTTAAAATATTTAATATGGGAATATTTTTCCTCAATGCCGCCGAATAACTGGCGGAATGTAATTTTCTTTGCTTCTTTAATTTGTTCTAGTGTAGGCATTTCAATCTTAAAGTATAATTTCGCAAGATAAGTATAAATATCAGTCCCTTCCGGTAGGAAATACTTTGTTAAATAGCAAATTATATTCGGAAAAAATGCAGTATAGTCAATTAATATCATAGAACCATCCGACCCATATCTGGATTTAAATGCATTTCTAGTTCCATCCGTAGTATTAATTGCTGCATAATTTATCCCGTCAAATGAGTTGGATGGTCTACCCGTAGAAGTTCTTAGATTATATTTCGTATAAACAAAATTACCATGTTTGGGAGTCCTCCCATATTTTGCATTAAAAATAATTGGGTCTACATACATCCCATTTCTTTCCAACATGCTTAACGTCGGTATGATTATATTATTGGATGCCTCATATGCTGAGTCAAGTATACTTTTTTTAATTGTAGATTTAACATCGTCATACAATTCTTCAAATACTTCCAAGTGCTTTAACAATGGAACGGAACCATTTAAATCTGAAAAATTTTGTCCTCTATTATATACAAACTCATGTGCCGAAGTTGAATATTCCCCAACATCAATCATCGAGTTGTCGTGTAAATATTTACACAAATTAATATCTTGTAAATTGCTACATGGAAACAACTGTAAAAATAATTTCTTGTCCACTACCCATTTTATATTTTTTGAATTTTGTAAAAAATTTATGAATTTGGACTTAGTGATTTCATCTACGATTGAGTCTGGATGATTGAACGAGACCCAGTAAGTTTTTGATTTGTGTTTTATAAATAATACACTTATTTTATTACGTGCCGGATGATTTTTTATATCTAGGGGAATTATATGCATAAACATGGAGTCTCCCCCAATGGCGGATATAAATCCATCTAAATCTTTCGAATTTTCAATCATTTTCCCGATTATAACATATTATTATTCGAATATCAAGTAGTTTTATTTTATTCCGAGCTTTAGTTTTATTTGATTTCTGAGCGGTATAACGCCAGCCGTAATTTGAGTCGCCCATTTTCCGGCTTCTATAGTTTCCGTCACATCCGTTATTCTAAATACAATATTCGTTGACGAGTATGGTTCGGGAAGTCCATCAACTAAAAACATCATAAATGTCCGGAGACCACCAATTCCCTGTAAAGTAAACGATGCTTGAATTCCTGGCATTATACCAGTATAATTTGTATTGTTATCGTAATCTCCATCATCCAACAACATATTCAATATCTCCACATTGGGGAGAACGAGCCGACGGACTATAATATTTCCGGAAGATGTGGTGTAATTTCCTCGCATTCTCCCCGTGGTTATTAGGGTCTTATAGTTATTGGTAGTGGATGTCATCTGGAACATTTCCTTAGATGGCTTAACAACTTGCAAATCTTTTAATATCGACAATATATCCAAAGATGTTTTTTGATTTTGAGACGTGTCCGATTCTTTTATTATTTCGCTTAGAAATAATCGGTCACGAAATTTATAGTCTAATAATTCACTATTTCCATTGTTTAATTTTCGGTTTGAATTTTTATTGAGAGAGGTTGGGGAATAAATCGCCCGTATAGCTTGGGCATTACTTAGGGTTGGTTTAAAATCGATTCCGGTAAGTATGCTCTCATTACTCATATATTTAAACGTATATGGGGCTGTGCTGGTGGGAGAAATATATTTAAAATCAACTATTTTCATACATGATTGTGATGTTAAATCCGGATTTCCTGCTCCAGCCACCAATCTTAAATCCCAGAAATTTCCACATGCCGCACTTATACCAGATAATAATTTTTCAATTACATCAGTATAAGTCTTTACGTCTGTGTCGAGCATTATTTTTTCCAAAAATGAAGTGTTAATATATAAATTTTTCAAATACCCAGATTGAAGTTTATCAGACACCGATGGAAATTCAAAATTCCCAACAACATTATTTTGTTTTCGATTTGCATTTATTAACTCATCTAAATCATCCCTATAAATTGAATTTTTAGGCTGTAAACATATTCGATGAAGTCTAGCATCTGCCGGAGAACTATTGGTTGTGAAAGATGATATTATCGGAGTATATTCCATTATATCTACGTCGACATTTGATATTCCAGTGGAATTTACCAATCCAAGTCCAACAAAATATTTTGGAGCTTGTTTGTTTGGTATTAACAACACACTCCCATCCGATGATATCATGTTTGCGTGACCCGTTATTTTCACATCATCAATGTCTATCTTGAATATCTCGCCGGTTTGTTTATTGCTAAGTTTTGATGTGTGATAGTTTAATATATCGATTACCAGCCCCATGTTTAGCCAGAGATTATCAGTTTCTCCATTCCCATCAAAATCATCATTTACATTCCGGTGTTGATATGAATTGATATTGACATCCAATACATCACGACCATGGAATATTCCATATATATATTCTTTCCAATTTTTTCTAGTTCTTTTCAGATATAGTATAAAATTAAATATTTTATTTTCTTCATCTGATAATTGGGGGTAATTTGCCGATGAAACTCCCGATGGAGTGTCTAGCAATGATATCACGGTCAATAGATTACTGGACTTGGAGGTGGTTGATTTTAATAGGTTTACACTCTTTAAAATAAACTCCGACAAATTTCCAAATGGCAATTTTGGAGGAGATTTTGAGGACTCATCTCCACCATCAGATGATATAGAAATTTCCTCGACTGTAGCATCAACTGATAATCCAGCATAAATTCTATCCTTTGATAATATTTCGGTCTGGCATTTAAATTTATTACCTTCAACCGACCATGTAAAATTTGTTATTATACCCATCATAACATCATAATTTCCATTTGATTTTAATATGTGATTGGTATATAATGGATATGGGTTATTCATTAATTTCTTCAAATATGCTTCGTCCGATACATCCAATAAACAGTCGGGATTATAATGGTTCCAGCCCCATTCTAATACACATGAAATGCCGGGAACCATGAAATATGGAGTCATATATTCCAATTGTTTTTTGGAAAAGCAGACCCAATCAATTATCGCTTTTCGATATAGTTCTTTTTGAATTGTCACCGTTATTTTTTCTATTTCCGGCGCCGGGACGTGAATTGGATAATTATCATTTATATCGTTTTCTATAATATGCGGAGTCATTATTCCGTCTGGTTGATATCCGATAACTCCACTTGCTTTTTCAGTTGAGGTTTTATCAAACCCATAAGTCTGATAAAAGTCCTTGCCACCGACCAATATAAACCCCGGAGCGAATTGTGGAGGCATTAGAAAATTCCCCTTGGCATCAATTTCCTGTCCATTTCCATTTGATGTAAATCGCAGCCACGGAGACATCGGTCCTTTATATTGAGTCCATTCGCCCGTAGAGTCATTCCAAGTTCCTTTAGTATCTACTATATAATTAAATCCCCGATTATTTTCACGTCGAAGTAGCTCGCTTTTTATTTGTGATGGAAAATTATTCGGCGTCCAAAATTGTATCGGTGGTATATCAAAAATCATATATCAGTTCTTTCTTATTAATTACGTCTGATAAGATACCAGTTCGTTCGTTATATCTCCAAAATTCAATTGGAGATATTTCTTGTATTATATTATCTTGACGTTTTCTGTCTTTTTCTTTTAGATTATTGGATGTATCATAATGATATTTCTCATCATATTCAAATACTATATTTTTCTCTCTATCATATCCATCTAAAAAGTATCCACTTACATTATATTCTCCCCCGTTTGTTGCGTGTTGAAATTTTAAGTTGAACTTTTTATTTATATAATCAATAAACTCACATGCTCTTTTATTATATGATATTAGTCCGGATTTCCCATAGTTTTGTTTTAAAAATTGTTGAGTTATGAGTCTTCTTTTTTTCCTGTATTCATCCGATTCATGAATAAGTTTCATATGGGTAATATGTGATGGGTCTTTCCACATATTACTTGAATTTATTTTATGTTTTTCCCTGTATTCCGGTGATTTCATTATATCTAACATTTTATTACGAACATGTGGAGTATTCCATTGTTCCTTTGTCTTTTTGCTTGTTTTATTACGATATTCTTCGGTTTTAAAATACATACGATTTGGTGAATTTTTTAAAGATTTACTCATTTTTTCTCGATATTCATCGGTTATCCAGTGATAATCTTTTTTAGTCGCTGCCAATTTTGTGCCACAACTTCCACAATCAGAATTTAATTTTATACCCAACAAATATCCTTTCCTAGATTTATATGTAATATCGTTATTACATGTTGGACATATTCGTTCCCAATATTTTTCATTGGGGGGTATGATTTTTTTAGTTTTACATTTCGAGCACTTTTTATTGGTTTTTAATGCAGTATTTAACGCACTTTTACATGAATATTTTTGTTCAGTCCCACATTCCGGACAGTATTTTACCCACCCAATATCTGGAATTTTTATTTTTCTCACCGATTGACTACATTTATTACACTTAGCATCCTCTAGAATAGCAGTTATCAATGATTTTTTACACGTATATCGCTGTTCACATCTACATTCAGGACATAATTTTATCCATCCGTTTTCTGGTCTGGGAACTCTAAGCGAGTTTGCATAGCATTTTTTACATTTATTATTTTCTTTAATAGACCGAGTTAAATTTCCTTCGCTGCTATAATTCATTTCTTCCCCACAATTAGGACAGTTTTTAATCCATTGATTTCCAATATCGTTGCATTCGTTTTTGCAAGACTTCTTTTCGATGTCGTTCATAATAGAGTTGGTCGTCTTTTCGTTTGGCCTCTGTTCGTTGTTTGTCGGTGACATATTTTTTCTTTCTTCCCATAATAGTTGTATAACCTTTCATATTATAACTATATCTCACGGAACAAAAACACGGAATATTTTCAACTATTTAACAATTTGAATTGATTTAAAATTGAATTGACATTGGTTGGTATTCTAAGCTGTGTTCCGGCTGGAATTGAAAGCCTTCCGTTCCCAAGTCCTGAATTGGCCAGTGCTATAATAAACCAGAGGGAAGTGTCAGAATAATATTTATCGGCCAATGTATCAAGATGCATCGTTTCATCCGTGATGATTATAATGTCGGTATCTTGAGGAGTTAATACCGGATAGGTGGTTGAGTTATACACTTGTTTCCCATCCCATCTTGTAGTTGTAGGTGTATTTGAATATCTATTCATATTTAAAATAATACATTAAGAATTGGGTTGGAAACAGCTTTAGCTTTTAATTCTCCTATTTGGTCATTATAATCTCCGACATTTACCACTAACGATTTATTTAATCTATCGGGCTGTTTTCCGTTTGGAATGTTTACATTCCAATCGTTCAACTTGAATATATTCTTTCTAGGAGCATGTCCGAAATTAGCACCACCGACAATTGGCTGTTCTTTTTCTAATAGATTCATACTAACATTTATATCAATCGTTCTTGGTAGTTGCCCATATACTGCATTATTATTTGATTTTATATAATTTGCCAAATAACTCCATTCACTACTATTATCTTCATTTAATGTTTCCCATGACGCATCATCGGGGATTGATATTCCAACCGTAGTTAATACGACTGGCTGGTCTCTATACATATCACCTATATTTAAATATATCATTGGAGGTATCATAAATCTATTTGTTATATTACTTGTAGTAGATGTGCCATTTCCAGTTGAATTTGATGATACGACATCGGACGTGTAATTGGATGGTTTGATTAAGGTTGATAGATAATTTATTCTTTGCCAAGTCGGAAATAATTCTGATATACTAGTAATATTAACTGTAAATTTAAATGATAGAGTTCGTGTAAATCCACTATACGAATATACTTTATCTGCCCTGCCAATAAATGACGTTTCTTCCCATCCAGAACTTCCTCCTTCAGTTATTCCAGTTACCGACGCTCTGAACGGAATGTAATTTTGATTTACTATATCATAAAAATAAAATGCGATTTGGTCGTGAATATATGGGTTCCATGCCGTGTTGACCCAACCTCTCGATAGTTTCCCTTTATTATTTAAATCAGACGAATTAATTACGGTTAATGTATTTATAGCGTCCCCTCGATTGGATGATGGCAATCTTAAAGAATTTTGAGGACTTGAAATGTCTTCGTCAACGGTTCTAACTCCACTTTGACGATAACTGGATAATAATCCATTAGCATAATTAAGTCCGGAATTTGAATCGTTTTTGTTTTTGATATTGAATAATCTATCATATCCATTCTTAACAGTTTCTCCGCTAGATATAATTCTAGAATCTGCTGGAACTGTTATGGAATATAATTTATCATTGCTTGAATTTATGTCTTTCAATACTGATTTTAAATTATTATTTAATAAATTAGCTGGACTGTTATCTGTAGAAGTGACGTTGAATTTACTTGGGTATTGTGTAGTTGGATTTACATAATCCCCGTATTGTATCAATATGTCCGATGATTCGTAATCATGGTCAACATTATTTCCAACATTGTCACCATATTTAAAATTTCTACCTTGTCCCGAATTTTTATTTACGTCATATCCGATACTTCCAACCCCATCAATATTTAATCCCGATAAGCTAGAATTTTTTCTTATAACTGGTCTTCCCATATCATTTATAAATGTGCGGCCAGCGTGGATTGGATATTCTCCATTTTTACGCATTATTTTATTCCCTGCCACCCACTGCTGTTCAATTGGAATAGTAGTTCCATATGAATCAATATAAGATAATCTGTTGAGCTTATCTGTAAGCATTATTCCATAGGCTCCTTCGCTACTTTTATATATTATTCCATCTTGAGTTGTTGATTTGAAATTTGAAAATAATGCTCCAAGAAAACTTGGGGAGGTTGATGGTATTCCCCATCTCGATTGTAAATGGGCAAGACCAGTATTGGCAGTTCCCGAACGAGATAATCCTCTATATTCTGTTGAGATATGCTCTCCATCAGATGATAAAGGACTTCTATTCGTAGATATAGAATTTGGAACCGTTCCGGATGGTTGATTTGAATTTTCCTGACCGACTCCGACTAATGATGTTAATATTCCTACCAAACCGCCGCCAGTAGTGTCTAGTTGCCGAGTTACTCGATTAGTTAACCCAAGCGCACCAGGTCTTGCAGCCGACACTAGAACCTCGGTCGGGGAATATAATCTAGTCTCATTAAACGAATTCCCCGTCTGCAATAGCAACTGCTTTGCTAAAAATAAAACACCATTTCCGGAAGTTAGAAATTTTGAGATTCGTATTGTGTCTTGAATAGCAGAAAATACTGGAAATGAACGAGACTCATACTTACCGGAAACATTTGGGAAAGTCGTGGCCTTGTCAATCCACGTATACATGAAAGGTTGCTCCCCAAAATTTAACAATGAATTCTGGTTATAGTTAGCATATGGACTCAATTTATGATATAAATTCTTATAATCAAGATTTAATGCAGCCTCCAGATTGCCCGGTGGGTGGAGTGAAATACTTGTTAATTGTTGAATGCTTGCCATATAGTATATAAATATAGAGAACTATCAGTTAGTTGGACATTATAAATTAACTATTAGTCCCAAAGGCTCCACGGAAGTTCAATGTTCTGGCCAGTTGGGTGGACACTAATGAACCATCTAGATTTATCGCAATCTTCCCTTCTTGTAAATTCTTATTTAAATTATTAATAGCATCTAATACACCTTGCAATAATTTATTACCTTCGTCATTCTGATTAATTTGTTCTTTAACATTAGTAGTTTGTTCCTTAACATTAGAAGTCACATCGGATGACGTTGCGGTTTTATCTGATGGTTTAATTTCATTGTTTCCGTGTAACAATGGAGAAACTCCATGAGATACAGTTAATAGTCCAGCCGATACTTTACTCATGCCCGGCACATGACTTAATAATTTGGCAATTACTCCAAGTCCTTTTCTAAATGGCCAAGTTAATGCATCAAATATCATTGCTCCAACTGATACTATACCTTTGACTATTGATAATCCTAACTTTGATGGTGAGTGTCCTGCAATTGGACTCTTGGTAAACCAATGCCACAAATCTACAAATGGCTGAATTAGTACTCTATACGCTACTATTGGAACGAAGAATATACCTTTCAATATTCCTTTTCCAATTCTGCTCCAATCACCACTGGCTATATCAGCTATAATTTCTTTTATTAATTTAAACCCTTCCCACACACCCTGCACTGCCATTATTATTTCTCCTAGACCAGGAATTGCCTTTCCAAACATTCCAAATATTTCCACGAATTCCCCAAGCCCTTCGAAAATAGACGTGACTGGACTTAGCCATTCCCCCAATTTTGCAAATATCTTAAATCCCTCAAGAAACTTGGTAAACCTACTAAACGGAGTAATTATTTCTTCTAATACGGTTAACCCATCTTCACTATATGCCACTATTTTTTCAACTGATGTTAACCATTTTAATAGAAATCCGGCTCCGACTGATAACACTGGAATAAGAGATATAAAGGGAGGAACAATCGATAATGCAGCATCTGTTAATTTCAATATTGGTGGTAATATTTGAGCGATTAATTGGTTCCATTTCTGTTGAATTGCAACTATTCTTTCTTGATTAGATTTTTGTTGCATGGATAACAACATAGTAGCACCAGCATCTTTTGCTGCTGCTTGATTTAGATTTCTCAATCGTTCATATTCAGTTGCTGCTGCTCTAATTTCAACATTCGTGCTAGATTTAGCATCCCTAAGTTCTTTCTCGGCTTGACACATGGCGGTTAAATCAGAAACGGATTTTCCAGTCATCGCCGCAAATGCTTGCTGTTGAAAATAATCCATCTTATCTAGAAAATGGTTTTGCTGTGCCATGTTTAAGATTTCTTTGTTATAACCTACAAGGTCTCTTCGATATGATAACTCTCTTGCTTTTTGCATATTGAGTGAATGTCCTAAGAGAACAGAAGCTTCCATTTCCTCGTTTATGCTCTGTGTGAAATTTAATATATGAGCCGCACCATCAGAAACAGCATCCAGCGATGTTCCTAATTTTCTAAACTCGACGGCTGATTTAATAGAAATAGATGGAATACGGCTCATTAACATCAGCGTATTAGCCGATTTACTTGCCAAATCTGCCATCACCTTCCCTAAATTAGTTCCAGCCGCATTTGAAAGAGCAGCCGCATATCCTGCCATATTTTGCTGACTCTCCATCGAAGTTCCCGAAATCGCTGCCATATTTCGGAAGAACTCGGCAGATGTCTCCTGACTAATTCCAAGTTGGGAGTTCAATATAGAAATTGTTTTTACTAATTCTTGAGATATATTGTGAATTCCACCGGAAACTTCTCCTAATGCTTCTACCGATTTTAATACAATTCCTATATTAACTCCAACATTCATATAATCTATTGCCATTTGACGAGCATATGTTTGTATGTTTTTAGTTGAACTTCGCATCATTCCTAGGGTCATATTAAATTCAACCGCAGCTTTATCCATAGCCTTGAATAATATCCAAGTCTCCCGCAGTATTAAGAATATAGGAGTAAATCCGGACATGTTTAATACACGCAACATGTTTAATTCTTTTTGTAGTTCCACTTTACGTTGAGCGATAGACGCCAAAACATTCTTGGCATCTTTTTGTTCTTGTCCAGTGGTTGATTGAACTTTTATTTGAGCCATTAACAACTCAGACTCCGTCTTTGCGAGTTGTTTAGAGATTTCGCCGTGAACTTGATATGTCTTTTTCCATCCTAAATTTATTTTTTCAGTATAGCTCAATATATCAGCCAATGGGTCGGCCTGTTCTTTCAATAACCGATTGGCATCGGCAATTGCCTCCTTTGAATGTTCGAGTTTATCGGATATAAACCCCTGTGCTATTTCATTTACCATATACAGTATAAATATATAAAATTCTCAATTATACCACGATTTATCATGGTTCTTTTGATTTGTCGATTTCCCTTGACTTTTTATATTTCTTCCGTATACTCGTAGTATTATGAATAATAAATTAGACAATAACCAAGAAACGCTGTTTTCGGCGGTTAAGAACCTCGTGGGGGAATTGATGGGTGTTTGCTTCTTATTTGTGCTTTTTGTCCCAATTTTGGTCGCTCCGATGTTTGGATACTATGTTCGTGGAAATTTAATGGCCACATATGGTATTTACAATGAAAACAACGACGTAATTAAGGCAAAAATGTTGCCGGTTTGGGCGTTTCTATGGGTTGTCGCCCTAATTGGTTGGTCTATTATTGGATATATCGAAATTGATATCCAATCAGTATGTAACTACACTAAATAGTAGCAATCTTGGGGAGTTTATCAATTCCTCGTTTAAATTGTTTCCAGTCATATTCCCAGATATATTTCACAGCATATCCCATAGATTTTAGAATATTCATCTTCTTAAATGTCAATTCATTTAATTCTTGAAATGTCTTTTTTGCTATTATATTTCTATCCTCCATATTATTTGTTTTCGGATTTCCATGCCAGTAATTTCCTAAATATTCATAAATCGTATTTGTCTTGTCATCATATCCATCGGGCTTGCAATATTTTAAATCGCTACAATCCTTAAACTTAATTAAAAATTGACGATGTTTGGCGTCATCTGGTATACTACAATATTCTAAAAATTCGCATTCACCCTTAGATATTATATTTTTACATTTTCTACATCCCTTACCGGACAAATGACAATCCGCTCCCTGTGTAAAATCCCCATGTTTTGGACATGTTATTATTATCTTATCTTTTCGAGTTTTATATATAGCGTTACAATACGTATAATAATTATTATGAATGTTGTTAGAATCAATTATAAATTTTTCCAATAGTTTTGTTCGTGATAATACCCGACGATTAATTCCACATTGTCGGCATCCTCTACCAGTTAAATGGCCGTTTGGTGTTTGATTGAATATTATTCCACAGAGATTGCATTTTATTTTTACGATTTTTTTACTATGAATATAATCTACAAAATCATAATTATATGCAGTATTACCATGTATTTTAATAGCATCTAGTATAAATTTATCTTTAGAAATTTTGTTTTTATTTGCTCTAAATTCAATAGAACATTTTGGACAACCTGCTCCATGTAAATGATTCCACTGCAATTGTTCAAATTTAATATTATGTATGTTACAGTTAATTTTAACTTTAGATGATTTTTTGTTACAATTTATATCATCGTAGCCATATCTACCAATACCATGAATTTGATTAGCACTTTTTATAAATTCTAATTTTTTAATATTATTTATTGACATGGTAATATTCCAGATTTATTTTTCGAATTTTATCCGCATTACGCCAATACCAACGTCGTTTCTTAGCTTTTTCGGCTTCGTGTTTTTCTTCTTGTGTATTATATATTTTTTTACGTCCCATACATTATAAATATACGTCTAAAAAAGAAAACGTCTAAAAATATTTACTCATTTCCCATCTACTCTATTAGATGGTGGTTTACCGGAAGATACTCCTTGTGATTTTTCCATTTGCTTCTGTTCATCATCCTTCGTTTTTATTAACCGAGAATAATAATAATTACGGAGGGTGACTGGCATGGAATATAATTCATCATGGTCAAATTTACCAAAATGAACCATATCAAATATTAAATTGTGGACGCCTAAAACGTATTCTTTAGTTAGGAAAGAGAAAGGTAATTCCCATGGGGATTTGTTCCTCCTTTCGATACTCACATTCCGAACAACAAAATTCAAACGTGGAATTTAATTCGGGTG